>Ga0209270_1000969_pt1 | contig 47389 bp, 40 predicted proteins | sample MTBAKSrepl1MetaG_FD_187456 | JGI IMG/M metagenome (GOLD analysis project Ga0209270, IMG submission 187456) | Enrichment culture microbial communities from Arthur Kill intertidal strait, New Jersey, USA, that are MTBE-degrading - MTBE-AKS1... | ecosystem: Environmental > Aquatic > Marine >... | reverse complement strand
ACCTCTACCTTGTGAGGTCCGTCCCATTTTGGCAAGAAGTTTCCCCATTTTCACTTCTGGAAAAATGATACCACTATATATTCAATACCTTATCACTATTTACCCGCTTTTTTTGGGGAAAGTCCTGGTTTATAAAACGTCGGGTAATGGGTCAATTAACCGGGGCTACGGTCGATTCCCCCTCCCGCCACGAAAGGGGAAGAAAAATGGTTGCGGCCGTCTCAAAGTAGAATTATGAGGCGTCGGGCCGGGCAGACCGACGGACCCTCCAGCCACTTGGCCTCTTGCGCCTGCGGCGCTCCGACAACGAGTTGTCGGAGCCACCCGGCCAAGGAACTGGGCAAGCGTCGATTCCCCCTCCCCTCAACCCCCTCCCGCCAGGGGAGGGGAAAAAAAATGACACCGCTGCTTTCAATCATTCCCCCCCAATTTTAATGAATAGTTGCATCTCTCGGGGTCAAAAAATTGGCCGATCTGGCGGGCCTGTGATATATTTAGTTATTTTAATTGGAAAACGCAGTGGTTGGGCATGAACCGGGTGACGAAAGCCATGATTCTGGCGGCGGGATTCGGGGAAAGGGCCAGGCCCTTGAGCCTGGTCCGGCCCAAACCCCTGTTTCCGGTCCTGGGCCGGCCCCTGATCGCTCACAGCCTGGATTGGCTGGCTGGGAACGGCATCCAGGAAGTGGTCATCAACACCCATCATCTGGCCGCCCGGCTGGAGCAATACCTGGCCGGATTGGAGACGGGTCTTAACATCCGGACCGTCCGGGAGGAAAAAATTTTGGGCACCGGCGGCGGGGTGAGGAACGCCCGACCTTTTTTGGGGCCGGAGCCGTTTGTCGTGATCAACGGCGATATCCTGACCGACTTGGACTTGGCGGCCGTAGTCGCGGCGCACTTGGCTCATCGGCCGCCGGCCACCCTGGTCCTTCATGATTGTCCCCGGTTCAACAACGTGGCCGTGGCCCCGGACGGCCCAATCCGGGGATTCCGGGGCCGGTGGCCGATGGGGACCGATGGACGCCCGGCCGGGCGGGCCCGGATTCTGGCCTTCACCGGCGTTCAGATCGTCGAGCCGGAGGTTTTTGGACGAATCCCGGAGGGCTTCTCGGACCTCATCGAGACCTACCAGGAAATGATCGGGGACGGGCGGCCGCCCAGGGCCTATGTGGCCGACGGGCCGGCCTGGCGGGAAGTGGGCACGCCGGCAAGCTATCTTGAACTTCAGGCCGAACTTCTCAAGGGCCGACCGGAAGGACCGGTCTTCGTCGCGCCCGGAGCCAGGGTGTCCAGCCGGGCGGTGATCGAGGGCTGGGCCAGTCTGAGTGAAGGGGCCGTGGTTGAACCCGGCGCTTATATTAAGGACGCGGTGCTCTGGCCGGGGGCGAGGGCGGCGGCCGGCGCACGGGTGATCGGGAGCGTTCTGGCCGACGGGGCTGCGGCCCGCCGGGACCTGGTGGGGGAAGTCTTGGTCGAGGCGGAGGAATCGAAAAAGGAATGAGCCACACCCAATAACATGTTTCAACCCAACGAGGAAATGATCGGCTTCGTCGAGGCGGCCTGGCCGCCGGCCGAACGAAACCCCGAGCCTCCTGTCTGGGAAGCCTTGGCCGGGGACGGGTCGGATCGGCGTTTTTTTCGGGTCCGGGCCGGAGAGGAAACGGCGGTGGTGGTCCTGGGGCCGGACTCGGCCGAAAACCGGGCCTATGAACTTATCGGCCGTCACCTCTGGCGGCTGGGCCGGCTGGGTCCCGAGTTTCTGGCCGTGGACCAGGCTCGAGGCCTTTTTCTGGTCGAGGACCTGGGGTCGACCCTGCTTCAGGAGTCGGCCGGGTCCCTGGTTGACCCGGACCGGGAAGAGCTATATAAAAAGACGGTCCATCTCCTGGCCGACCTGCACGACCGGGGCGGTCAAGGGTTTGAGCCGAGCTGGTGCAGCCAGACGGCGCGGTATGACCGGTCCTTGATTCTGGAGAGAGAGACCGGTTATTTTATGTCGGCTTTTATCCGGGGTTATTTGGGGATGAGCGGGGACGATCCAGGGCTGACCGAGGAGTTCGAAACTCTGGCCGAGGCCGCCCTGAAAGGAACGGAAACGGTCTTGATGCACAGGGACTTTCAGTCGAGAAACATAATGATCAAAAACGGCCGGCCCCGGCTGGTGGATTTCCAGGGGGCCCGGCCGGGACCGCCGGGCTACGACCTGGCCAGCCTCATTTACGACCCTTATGTCCGGTTAAGCGACGGCTTGCGGGCCGACATTCCGGATTGGTACGTTGCGGCCCGGTCCTCGACGAGCCGGTTTGATCCGAGGAATTTCCGGGCGACCCTGCCGCACCTGGCCGTCTGCCGCTTGCTGCAAGCCCTGGGCGCTTACGGCCATCTGAGCCGGGTCAAGGGCAAGACCGGGTTCGAGCGGTACATGCCACGGGCTTTGGGTTCCCTGGGCCGGCTGCTGGACCGAGAGCCGCCGGTCCGGCTGCCGAAGCTGCGCCGTCTGGTTAGTGAGGCGGCCGGGCTGACGGGTTTGGTTTCATGAGCGCCCTGATCGCCATCGTGGGGCGGCCCAACGTGGGCAAGTCGACCCTGTTCAACCGGTTGATCGGGTACAACAAGGCCATTGTGGATGATCAACCCGGGGTGACCCGGGACCGCAATTACGCCCAGGTCAAAATCCGGGGGACGCCGGTCACCCTGGTCGACACCGGGGGGTTCGACCCGGACTTTAAGGAAGGTTTGACGGCCCTGGTCCGGGAGCAGACCCTGATGGCCCTGGAAGAGGCCGACCTGACCGTGTTTCTGGCCGACGGGCGAGAAGGACTGAATCCCCATGACCGGGAACTGCTCGACTTGTTGCGCCGGTCGGGACGGCCCTTTCTGCTGACAGTCAACAAGATAGACGGTCCGGAAAAGGAAGGAGCCCTGGCCGATTTTTACGCCCTGGGAGTCGAGCCTGTTTTGCCGGTCAGCGCGGCCCACGGGTACGGGGTGCGGGACTTTCTCGACCATCTGGCCGATCTGCTTCCGGAGGTTGAAGAAGGGACCCCGCCCGAAGACCTGGTCCGGGTGGGGGTCATCGGCCGGCCCAACGTGGGCAAGTCATCCCTGGTCAACCGGCTGATCGGAGAGGAACGAACCCTGGTGTCCGAAAAGCCGGGCACGACCCGGGATCCGGTGGATGTGACCGTGGAACACCGGGGCCGGTTTTACCAGTTGGTGGATACGGCCGGCATCCGGCGCAAGGGCCGGGTTTCGCTCAAGCTGGAGAAGTTTTCGATCATGCGGGCCTTAAAAAGCCTGGAACGCTGCGACGTGGGCCTGCTTCTGGTCGATGCCGTGGAAGGGATAACCGATCAGGACGCCCACGTGGCCGGATACGCCCTTGATCGGGGGCGCGGCCTGATTCTGGTCTTCAACAAGTGGGATTTGATCAGGGACCAACGGGCCGAACTCAAGAAGATCAAGGCCGCCCTCGATATTAAAATGAAGTTTCTCAGCTTTGCTCCTTATCTGACCGTCTCGGCCCTGACCGGGCTGCGGACCGGCCGCATTTTCGGCCTGATCGACGAGGTCTTCGCCCAGTATTCTTTCCGGGCGCCGACCGGTCAGGTCAACCGGGTCCTGGAGCAGGCCGTCCTGGCCCATATCCCGCCGTACGTCGGGCGGAGCCGGTTGAAGTTCTATTACGGCACCCAGGTTTCCACCCGGCCGCCGACCTTCGTTCTTTTCGCCAACCGGCCCGATAAGGTCCATTTTTCTTATCAACGTTATTTGACCAACAGTTTCCGGGAGGCTTTCGGGCTGAGCAAGGTTCCGGTTCGAGTTTTTATCCGGCCGCGCCCCAAAAAGGAAAGATGAAAATACCGCGTTTATTGATCGTTCTGGTCGTCCTGGCCGTTGTCGCGGCCGGGCTTTGGTATGTCATTAAAGGTCTGGTCCAGGCGCCTCCCCCGCCCCCGGAAAAAAAGGGGCCGCTTTATATCGGCCTGGTCGCTCCCCAAGGCGGGCCGTTGAAGCATATCGGGCAAAGCCTGGTTATCGGCGGGGAAACGGCCGTGGCGGCGGCCGGTGGTGAAGCCCGGACCGAGAGGCCTTTCAAGCTCTTGATCGAGGACGAAGCCGCGGCCGGCGGTTTGCCCGATAAAAAACGCCTGGCCGGCGACCCGCGCCTCGCCATAGTCGTCGGGCACCTGACCGAGGGCGGCCTGGAAAAGTCCCTGCCCTTATATCTCCAATCGGCCCGGCCGGTGCTCCTGCCGGTCCTGAGCGGCGACGGCCTGGCCACCATAGGCCAGGGCCGGTTTTACCAGCTCATGCCGTCGGACTCGATGCAGGCCGAGGCCCTGGCCGATTTCGCCCGCAGCCGACTCCAAGCCAGGCGCGGCCTGGTTATCCGCGAAGACTCCGAGACCGGGCGCCTCATGGCCGAAGCCTTCGCCCAGGCCTTTCAAAAGGGCGAAGGGAAAGTAGAAATCAAGGTTTATCCGGACAACCCGGAAGAGCTGCTGGAATCGGCCACGTCCGCGGCGGCGGCCAAGCCCGAGGCGGTCTTCCTGGCTGTCCACGGCCGCCCGGCCGTTTTCCTGGCCCAGGCCCTGGTTAAGGCGGGCTTGAAAACAACGCTATTGGGCACCCACGCCCTGGCCTTGAGCGAGGTCATACCTTTGCTGGAACGTTTATCGGAGAAGACTTTTGTCAGTCTGCCCTTCGACCCGTTCAACCCGAACCAGAAGCTGGCGGAGTTCACTGAAACTTTCCAGGAGCAACACCACCGCTTCCCGGATTGGCTGACCGTCCAGACCTTCGACGCGGTCAGCCTGGCCGCCCAGGCCCTGATCAAGGCCGGGGACCGGCCTGAAGCGGTCAAAAATTATCTGGACGGGATCAACGGACCCGGACAGGCCTACCACGGTTTGATCGGCGATTATTATTTCAAGGACGGCGGCCGGGGCGTGCGGCCGGTCTATATAGTCCGGGCCGACCAATCCCTTCTGGGCCGGGTGCCTTGAGAGAGAAAAAGCGGGAGGGAAAGGGATGGATTTTTGACCATGCCGGCTGTATTTCGCCCGGAGACCGGGACAGGGCCGGCGGCCCGAAAGGGTGGAATCCCGGACAACTCGACCTTGACTCAAAGCCAAGGGTAAGTTACATTTTTTCAGCCTGAAGGAAACGGCTTTGTTAATTTATCGGTAACTTTTCCAGGAGGTTAATACCATGCGTCTGGCTAAATGGTTGATGGCGGCGGGAGCGGTTTTGGTCTGGTGTGTAGGCCTAGCGGCGGCGGGTGCGGCGGCCGACACGATCAGGATCGGAGTGGCCGGGCCCCATTCGGGCGACCTGGCTTCTTACGGTCTGTCCGCCTTGAGGGGGGCCGAATACGTGGCCGAACAGGTCAACGCCAAGGGGGGCGTCGGCGGGAAGAAGGTGGAGCTGGTCACCGAGGACGATCTTTGCAAGCCGGAAGTGGCTACGAACACGGCGACCAAGCTGGTCTCCGACGGTATCAAGGTGGTCATGGGCCACGTATGTTCCGGGGCCACCAAGACGGCTTTAAGCATTTACAAGGACGCCAAGGTTATCTCCATTTCGCCTTCGGCCACCAATCCGGCCCTGACCCAGAGCGGGGAATATCCCAACTTTTTCCGAACCATAGCCTCGGACGACGCCCAGGCCCGGATGGAAGTGGATTTTGCCAAGAAGAAGGGCTGGAAAAAGATCGCCGTGCTGCACGACAAAGGGGACTACGGCAAGGGTCTGGCCGAGTTCGCCAAGCAGTTTATCGAGGAAGACAAGGACCTGAAGCTGGTTCTTTATGAAGGCATTACGCCCGGGGCCGTGGATTACTCGGCGGTCGTTCAAAAGATCAACCGGGCCGGGGCCGAGGCTCTTATCTTCGGGGGGTACCATCCTGAAGCATCGAAGCTGGTGACCATCATTCGCAAGAAGAAGATGGACACCATCTTCATCTCCGATGACGGGGTCAAGGACGACACCTTCATCAAAGTGGCCGGCGGCTATTCGGAAGGCGTTTACGCCACCGGTCCCATGGACGTATCCAAAAACCCCATGGCCATCGAGGCCACGGAATGGCACCGGAAGAAGTACGGGGCCGACCCTGGGGCTTTCTTCCTGAACGGCTGCGCGGCCATGCGGGCCATCCTCAACGCCATCGAAAAAACCGGGGGCCAGGATTACGAGGCCCTGGCCAAGGCCCTGCGGACCGAACCGGTCGAGACGACCTTGGGCTCGATCAAGTTTGACGAGCGGGGCGACGCCATCGGCGTGGGTTTCGCCGTTTTTCAGGTCCAGAAGGGCGTGTACGTGGAGATCAAATAACCCTTTCCGGCGGAGTTTCAGGGGCGGGGACGGCCCGGTCCCTGAAACTTTCATGAACGGCGGTTGTTTAAGGTCCGCGTTTTAAATTTGTAGATAAGCTGTCAATGAACGGCGGCATTTTCCGTACCTTTTTGTCGGGCCGGTAGAAGTGGATTCCTGGTTTCACAGAAACATTCATGTTTCCTAAGGCGCAAGAGGCAAAATGAAAGTCCGGGGCAATGAGGCTTGATAGTTGTTTGCGCCCGAAATCACCAAACGGTCGCTTTTTTCTGGACCCCTGCTTGCGCAGGGGTGACGGGCAGGGCTTCGGGTCAGGTCCATACGGCGCCTCGATGGCGAATTTTCGAGTGAATGACATATAGTTACCAACGTCATTCCCGCGCAAGCGGGAATCCAGGCCACTAATAACTGGTAGATTATATTTGTAGGCCATGGAGTATTTCCTGGTATTGTTTTTGGGCGGATTGACCCGGGGAAGCATCTACGCCCTGATCGCCCTCGGCTACACCATGGTCTACGGCATTATCGAGCTGATCAATTTCGCCCACGGCGAGATTTACATGATCGGGGCCTTCACCGCCCTGATCATCGCCAGCGTGTTGACTGTCTACGGCCTGAATGCCTTGGCCGTGCTGGTCCTGGCCGCCGGGGCGGCGGTGATCTATTCGGCGGCCTACGGCTTCACCATGGAAAAAATCGCTTATAAGCCTCTCCGCCGCGCCCCCCGCCTGTCCGCCCTGATCAGCGCCATCGGCATGTCCATTTTCCTGCAAAACTATGTTCTGCTGGCCCAGACTTCGGATTTTCTGCCCTTCCCGGCCCTGATCCCGGAACTGAAATTCTGGCGACCGTACTCCCACCTGATCAGTTCGGCCGAACTGGTGATCGTGGTCACCACCATCGCGGCCATGGTCGGCCTGAATATTCTGATCAAGTTCACCAAAATGGGCAAGGCCATGCGGGCCACGGCCCAGGATAAGGACATGGCCCTGCTGCTCGGGGTCAACGTCAATCGGGTCATTTCCCAGACCTTCATCATCGGTTCGTCCATGGCCGCCCTGGGCGGCATTTTGATCGCTTCCCACGTGGGGCAGATCAACTTCTATATCGGCTTCATCGCCGGGATCAAGGCCTTCACCGCGGCGGTTCTCGGCGGCATCGGCAGCGTGCCCGGGGCGGCCCTGGGCGGCCTGGTCCTGGGTTTGACCGAGAGCTTCGCCACCGGTTACGTCTCGAGCGATTACGAAGACGTTTTCGCCTTCATCCTGCTGGTCCTGATCCTGATCTTCCGGCCCGAAGGCATCCTGGGGCGGTCCACCGCCCAAAAGGTTTAAAAGCATCCATGCCAGCCCACCGGCCACGGATCTCCATCGTCTCGGAACTCAGACAGTCTCTAGTGGCCTCGGTCTGGTTCATGTTTCTGACCTTCCCCATCATGGTAATCCGGGTCAACACCATCGAAAACACCATTGAATGGCGGTGGCGCAACATGGTCCTGATCGGCCTGGGCACTTTCTTTCTGTCCTTTATTTGGCGGTTTTTTCTCCGGCGGCGGGAGGCCGGGCGGAAGAAGGCCGAAGGGGGGGAAACACAACGCCTGACGTTGACCCGGCGGATCATCGCGGCCCGAGAGGTTCGGCGGCCCTCCCTAGTTGCGGTGGGGGCCTTCGTTCTGCTCTTCCCTTTCCTTTTTTCCACTTACCAGACCAACATCATGATCACCGCCCTGATTTACGTGATGCTGGGCTTGGGGCTGAACATCGTGGTCGGGGTGGCCGGACTGCTGGACCTGGGTTACGTGGCCTTTTACGCGGTGGGGGCTTACGCCTACGCCCTGCTCAATCATCATTACGGCTTGGGTTTCTATAGCGTTCTGCCCCTGGGGGCTTTATTGGGCCTGACCTTCGGGGTGCTGCTCGGTTTTCCGGTGCTTCGTCTCCGGGGAGACTATCTGGCCATCGTCACCTTGGGTTTCGGCGAAATCATCCGTCTGATTCTGGAAAACTGGAACGAGTTCTCCCAGGGTCCCAGCGGAATCGCGGGCATAGATCGGCCGGGTCTTTTCGGGCTGGACCTGGACCTGGACCTGGCCATGAAGTACCTCTACTACCTGATGGTGGTCATGGTTCTCTTCACGATTTTCGTGGTCAACCGTCTTCAGAACTCGCGGATCGGCCGGGCCTGGCTGGCCTTGCGGGAGGACGAGATCGCCTGTCAGGCCATGGGGATCGACAAGCACAAGACCAAATTGACCGCTTTCGGGCTGGGGGCCACCTGGGCGGGGATGGCCGGGGTCATCTTCGCGGCCAAGACCACTTTCGTCAACCCGGCCAGTTTCACCTTCATGGAATCGGCCATTATTCTGAGCATCGTGGTCATGGGCGGCATGGGTTCGATCGTGGGGGTGACGTTGGCCGCTTTCGTGCTCATGCTCCTGCCGGAATACCTCCGGGCCTTTTCGGAGTACCGGATGCTTCTTTTCGGGGCCTGCCTGGTTTTGATGATGGTCTTTCGGCCCGGCGGCTTGATACAGAAAGTGCAGCGTCATTACGAATTTCACGATCAAGGGCCGGCCGGCCGAGACTAGGGACTTGGTCATGGAAACCTTGCTGAACATCAAAGCCTTGTACATGCGTTTCGGGGGGCTGGCCGCCCTGGAGGAAATCGACCTCGAGGTCCGGACGGGAGAAATCACGGCCTTGATCGGACCGAACGGGGCCGGCAAAACGACTATCTTCAACTGTATCACCGGGATATATAATCCGACGGCCGGAGACATTCTGGCCGGCCGGCCGGGCCGGAAACCGCAAAGGCTCAACGGCCGCGCACCCAACGAGGTGACGGCGCTGGGCCTGGCCCGGACCTTTCAGAACATCCGCCTGTTTCCCAACCTGACCGTGTTGGAAAACGTGATGATCGGCCGGCACTGCCGGACTCGGGCCGGGATTTTGGGGGCGGTTTTGCGGGACCGGCGGACGCGGGGGGAAGAAAGGGAGACCTTGGTTCGCTCTTACCGGCTTCTGACCAGGTTCGCCCTGGAGCCTTTTGTCAACGAGCTGGCCAAAAACCTGCCTTACGGCGTCCAGCGCCGGGTGGAAATAGTCCGGGCCCTGGCCACCGAGCCCTTTCTTCTGCTTTTGGATGAACCGGCCGCCGGGATGAACATCAATGAAACCAGGCAACTGGACGAGTTGATCAACCGCATCCGGGACGAGGAAAACGTTTCCATTCTCCTGATCGAGCACGACATGAGTCTGGTCATGAGCCTGTCCGACCGCATTTACGTGATGGATTACGGCCGGATGATCGCCCAGGGTCCTCCGGCCCGGATCAAGAACGACCCCAACGTCATCAAGGCCTATCTGGGGGAGGACCTGGATGCTTGAACTCCGGGACGTCCACACGTTTTACGGCAACATCCAGGCCCTCAAGGGGATCAGCCTGAATCTGTCGGCCGGGGAGGTCATCACCTTGCTGGGGGCCAACGGAGCGGGCAAAACCACCACCCTGATGTCCATCTCCGGACTGGTTCCGCCGCGCTCCGGGGAGATCATTTTCATGGACCAGCCCATCCATGATCTAAGTCCGGACGGCATCGTGGCCTTGGGCATCGTCCAGGTGCCCGAAGGCCGCCGCATCTTCCCCTATCTGACCGTAATGGAAAATTTAGACCTGGGGGCCTTTCTGCGGACGGACGCTGGAGAGATCAAAAAGGACCTGGACTACGTTTTCGAACTGTTTCCCATCTTGGGCCAGCGCCGGCGCCAGGCCGGCGGGACGTTGAGCGGTGGGGAACAACAGATGTTGGCCATTTCCCGGGCCTTGATGGCCAGACCCAAGCTCATGCTCCTGGATGAACCGTCCCTGGGTCTGGCCCCGATTATCGTCAGGCTCATTTTTCGGATCATCCGGCAGATCAATGAAGAGAACCGGACGCCCATCTTTCTGGTCGAACAGAACGCCAATCTGGCCCTAAAGGCGGCTCACCGGGGCTACATCATCGTCAACGGCCGGATCGTCCTGGCCGACACCGCCGGGAACCTGCTGAGCAACGAGGCGGTCAAATCGGCCTACCTGGGCCAGTGAGCCTGGTGATCCATCGGCAATTGAGGACCTGGATTCCCGCTTTCGCGGGAACGACGTTAGCAACTATTCGTCCTTTATGCGAAAGTTCATCCTCGACGTGCCGTCTGGACCTGACCCGAAGCCCCACCCGTCACCCCTGCGCAAGCAGGGGTCCAGAAAAAAGACCCATCGAAGACTGGGTTCCCGCTTTCGCGGGAACGACGGTTTGAGTTCCGGGGACACAATACTTAATTCTCGAAGTCCTGGGGGGCCTGGCACAATATTAAAAAAATTAAGCATTGTGTCCCCGGAACTCCCGAACCCCGGACAGAGAGAGGCGGAAAAAAGCCGCCGTTCATTAACTGGTTGCCGAACCTGTCCCGGCCGATAGCCTCGCCGTCCATATTATGTTATAATCATTTCAAATGTCCGATTTGTTCAACCAGGAAAACGATCTGGACCCGGGGGCGCCCCTGGCCGACCGCCTGCGGCCGCGAAGCCTGGACGATTTCGTCGGCCAGCAGCATCTTCTGGGTCCGGGCAAGCTCGTCAGGCGTCTGGTCGAAGTCGGGGAAATCGCCTCCCTGATTCTCTGGGGACCGCCCGGCACGGGCAAGACCACCCTGGCCCGCCTCCTGGCCGGATCGGCCGAAGCCGAATTCGTCATGTTTTCAGCGGTCCTGTCCGGGGTGAAGGAAATCCGGGAAGTGCTCGCCGCGGCCCGGGAACACCGCAAATACGCCCAGCGCAAAACGGTGCTCTTTGTGGATGAGATTCACCGGTTCAACAAGGCCCAGCAGGACGCCTTTCTGCCCCACGTGGAAAGCGGCCTGATCACCCTGATCGGGGCGACCACTGAGAACCCGTCCTTCGAGGTCATCCCGGCCCTGCTTTCCAGGACCCGGGTCCTGGTCCTGCACCCCTTAAAACCGGACGATTTAAAGGTGCTCCTGGACCGGGCCTTGACCGACGAGAAACGGGGACTGGGGGCCTTTCAGGCCGATTTGACGCCGGAAGCCCGTGATTTTCTTTTGGGTTCCGCCGACGGCGACGCCCGGGTCATGCTAAGCAACCTGGAACTGGCCGTGGCCGTCACCCCGACCCAGGCAGGCCGCCGCCGGGTGGGGCTGGCCGAAATCGAAGAAGCCGCCCAACAAAAGGCCCTGCGGTACGACAAGGCCGGGGAGGAGCATTACAACCTGATCTCGGCTCTGCACAAAAGCCTCCGGGACTCGGACCCGGACGCGGCCCTGTATTGGCTGGCCCGGATGCTCGAAGCCGGCGAGCACCCCCTCTATCTCTTGCGCCGGATGATCCGTTTCGCCTCGGAGGACATCGGCAACGCCGACCCTTTGGCCTTGCTTTTGGCCGCCAGCGCCCTGGAATCCTACCGCCTGCTTGGTTCGCCGGAGGGGGACCTGGCCTTGGCTCAACTGGCCTTATATCTGGCCACGGCCGAGAAGTCCAACGCCGTGTACACGGCTTTTGCCAAGGCCCAAGCCGACGCCCGGGAAAAAGGCTCCCTGCCGCCGCCCCTGCATATCCGCAATGCTCCGACCAAGCTGATGAAGGAACTGGGCTACGGCCGGGATTACCAGTACGCCCACAATTTTGATCAGGCCGTGGTCGACCAGGAGCATTTTCCCGAGGAACTGGCCGGCCGGCGGTATTACTTCCCCACCGACCGGGGTCGGGAGCAAGCCATCGCCCAACGCCTGGCCGCCTGGCGGGCGCTCCGGGAAAAGGCCAAGGCCGAAAGGCGGAAGGAGGCCGACAAATCGGTCCCTAAGAGTCGACAGCGGTAACCGGCAAGAGGTTCCAGTCGGGCAAAATTTTAGTAACCCGTTATCCTGCCCAGACCCTTCGAGGGAAGAGACCGCGCGAGGGAAAGAATATCTCGGGAGAGCAATCCACCGGTTATTGGCGGCGTGGATTCCCGCTTGCGCGGGGATGACGTTATTAACTAGATTTCATATACCCGAAAGTTCACCCTCGACGCGCCGTCTGGACCTGACCAGAAGCTCCACCCGTCACCCCCGCGCAAGCAGGGGTCCGGAAAAGACGGTTTGGGTATTTCGGGCGAAAACAACCCTCAAGCCTCATTGACCCGGACTTTCATTTTGCGGTTGGGCCTTAAAGGGCATGAGGGTTCCCGTGAAGCCAGGAACCCGCTTCCGTCGGCCGGACGGAAAGAGGCGGAAAACGCCGCCGTTGACTGAAGTTGCTTCGGGCGATTTTTATGAAAGGTTTATCGGGCTTGGATTTAAGACTTGATCAGCTTGAAGGGCCGATCTTTATCCCCTTTGTCTTTTTTCTTGGTCCCCTTGGCCACGTTTTCGTTGAAGATGGTGTTTTTGACCCTGACCGCGTTGATAAGAAAAAAGATAATCACCGCTTTTTCCCATTCGCGGGTGGGTTCGAAATCGTCCATTTTCTTTTTGAACTGGGGCAGAATCTGGGTGAGGGACGCCTCATCCAGTCCGAGGATTTTTTCAGCCAACTGGTCCAGGATTTTTTCGAGCATAAACACGACCGGTGACAAACTTGAAAAAAAGAGTATAATCAAATCCCGATGTTGTCAAGACCAGTCGATTGTGGTCCGGATGCGGCCGAGACCGCAAGGCCCGATCGAAAAAAGAGGCTTCCATGAAGCGCGAGGTGGATTATTTCCTTCGAGCCGGCCCGGAAAACACGGCTCGGTGTCTGGAGATCGTGGCCGCTCTGTTGCCGGAGGGGGTGAAGGACTTCGTGGTGGCGTCGACCTCCGGGGCGACCGGGGTCATGGCCGCCGAAGCCCTTGGCGGCGCGGGAGTCAATCTGGTGGTGGTCGGCCATTCCGTGGGGTTCAAGGGTCCGAACCGGGATGAATTTCTTCGGGAAAACGCGGCCCGGATCGAGGAATTAGGCGGCCGGGTCTATCGGGGCACCATTCTGACCCATTCGTTGGAGACCGGACTGGCCGGATCGTTCGGCGGCAGTTATCCCACGCTGCTCATTGCCAATACCTTGCGCCGCCTGGGCCAGGGGATCAAGGTTTGCTGCGAGATAGTCATGGAGGCTTGCGATGCCGGTTTAGTGGATGAAGACCGGGAAGTGGCGGCGGTGGCCGGGACGGGTCGGGGGGCCGACACCGTGGCTCTGGTTCGGTCCAAGGCTTCAAAAAGATTTCTCGAACTGGCGGTCTTGGAAATTTTGGCCAAGCCCCGGGGGTGACCGCGACCGGTCCGGCGGATAAGAATTAAGCCATGTGGAGATGAGGTGAAATTTATGTCGGAAAAGAAATCAGCCCCTCCGGAAGCCCTGGTTGAATTGGATTACGGCAGCGTGATGGCCGACGTTCTCGGAGACTCCGGCCTGACCAAGGGGGAGATCGACGATTTCAAGTCTCAGATGGCCGGGATTCACAAGGACTTGATGAATCGGCGGAAGAACGGGGAGCTTCCGTTTTACGACCTGCCGTTCAAGACCAAGGAGCTGCGTAAGCTGCGGCGGTCCGCCGATGAAATCCGCAAGAAAGTCGACGACTTCGTGGTCCTGGGCATCGGCGGATCGGCTTTGGGGACCAGCGCCGTCTTTCAGGCGCTCCGGCCGCTCAATCATAATTTGGTTGAGCGGACCAAACGGCGTTACCCCCGGCTGTTCGTGGCCGACAATGTGGACCCAGAAGGCATGGCCGCCTTGCTCAATCTGGTCGATCCCCGGCGGACGATTTTCAACGTGGTCAGCAAATCCGGAACCACCTCCGAAACCATGGCCCAGTTCATGGTGGTTTACGATCAGATTCGCCGGAGTTTGGGCAAATCGAGCCTCAAGAACCACATCATCTTCACCACGGACCCGGAAAAAGGCCTGCTCAGGTCCTTGGCCGAGCGGCAGGGTTTTGAATGCTTCGATGTCCCGCCCGGCGTGGGGGGCCGCTTCTCGGTCCTCACCCCGGTCGCCCTTCTGCCCCTGGCCGTGGCCGGAGTCAACGTGGCCGAACTGCTCAAGGGCGCGGCGGCTGCGGCCGAATCGTGCACCCGGCCGAACCTTTGGCAGAATCCGGCCTATCTGTTCACCGTGCTGACTTACGCCCTCCACCGGCAAAAAGGCCGCTCCATCCTGGTCATGATGCCTTACGCCGACGCCCTGGCCAGGGTGGCCGACTGGTTCAACCAGCTCTGGGCCGAATCCTTGGGCAAGAGGCTGTCCACCGACGGACGGGTGGTCAAGGCCGGCCAGACGCCGGTCAAGGCCGTGGGGGCCACGGACCAGCACTCTCAATTGCAATTGTACATGGAAGGTCCGGAAGACAAGGTCGTCGTCTTTCTAGGGGTGAAAAGCTTCCGGGTCGAAATCCGCATTCCGCCATTGTTCAAGGAAGAAAAGGACATCGCCTATCTGGGCGGCTGGAGCCTGGGCGACCTGATTCGAACCGAACAGACGGCCACGGCCCGGGCCCTGACCGGGGCCGGACGCCCCAATATGACCTTCACACTGCCCAAGGTCACCCCGGCCAGTTTAGGGTATTTAATTTATTTGCTCGAGACGGCCACGGTGGCCGGCGGTTACCTTTACCAGATAAACCCCCTGGACCAGCCGGGCGTGGAGGCCAGCAAGCATTTTACTTACGGGCTCATGGGCCGACCGGGCTTTGAATCCTTTAAAACCGAGTTCCAGAAGGGACCGGCGTCCAAAAAGAAGTATATCGTCGAATAACCGTGACTGATTCGAGGACTCAACCGCCCAGGGACAACGAGCCGAAGGACCCGGGGCCTTTCGGTCCCGAGGCCGATCTCGATTCGGGCGAACAGTCCGTCCAGCCTTTTCGCCTGGTTAAATATTTCTCCCTGACCGGATTCGTCGTCATCCTGGTCTTCACCCTGCTTCTGAGCATCCTTATTTCCCACCAGGCCAAGACCTTGGTCTTGAAAAAGAGTGAAGACTACGCCCACGTCCTGTCCGATAACCTCAACCACCAGGTCTTTTTGCAGTTTGTTCTGCCCACCGCCCAGGTCTTCGGACGAATCCGGCTCAAGGACCCGGTCCAATTCGAACGCCTCGACACCGTGGTCCGCAACACCATCCACAGTTTCAAAATCCCCAAGGTCAACATCATCGGGGTGGAAGGGGTCATTCTTTATTCCACGGACAAGGAACTGGTGGGCACGGAAAGCTTCAATCACACAGCCTTTAAGGCCGCTTTAAACGGCCAAACCACCTCGGTCCTGATCACCGGCGCGGGCGAAGGCCTAGGCGGATTCGAGCGGACCCGGTGGCTGCTGACCTACTTCCCTTTCCGGGCCGAGAAACGGACGCTGGGCACTTTCGGCCAAGTCTTGGGGATTTTCGAGATTCATCAGGACCTGTCCGACGAATATGCGGAAATATCCAAATTTCAATACTTGACCATCGCCATCTCCCTGATCTTCACCTGTCTGCTCTTTGTCATTCTCCGCAAGATTCTGGGCCGGGCCGAAGGCATCATGGAGCAACGGTCCGAAGAAAGACGGCGTCTGGAAGAGAAACTCCATCATTCCCAAAGGCTGGCCAGCCTGGGGCAAATGATCGCGGCCGTGGCCCATGAAATCCGCAATCCCTTGGGGATCATCAGCAGCACGGCCCAGATTCTGCAAGGCAAGATCAAGACCTATGAGCCTAACAACCGTTTAGCCGAGGTGGTGGTGGAAGAATCCCGGCGGCTGAACGACATCGTCACCGAGTTTCTCGACTTCGCCCGGCCTCAGAAACTCCAGCCTAAAAGTTTTCGTTTAGAAGAACTTTTGGAGAAAAACCTTCAGTTTCTGGCCCCGGCCATCGAGCAGGGCCGCATTGAAATCGTCCGGGATTATCAGGGTCCGGAATTCATGGAGGGAGACCCCGACCTGCTCTACCGGGCCTTTCTTAACGTTTTTCTCAACGCGGTCCAGGCCATGCCCGACGGCGGGCAGATCAAGATCAGCACCCTTATGCCTTACGGAGAGAATGGACGGAACCTGGGTCAGGTGGAAGTGGTCGTGGCCGACACCGGCGTGGGCATCGAACCGGGAACAGCGGAAAACCTGTTCACCCCCTTCTTCACCACCAAAAACCGGGGCAGCGGACTGGGCCTGGCCATTGTCAAAAATATCGTCGATGGTCACAAGGGCCGGGTAAGCATAACTCCGGGCCGGTCGAAAGGAACGCTGGTCTCCATCCGTCTGCCCCTTCACCAGGATTGACCATCGGGGCGCCCGACCTATTGCGGCGGAGGAAATTAACAAACATGGACACCATTCTGGTGGTTGACGACGAAAAAAACTATCTCCTGGTCATGGAGACCCTGCTGTCCGAAGAGGGCTACGAGGTGCTGACCGCGGAAAGCGGCGAGCAGGCCCTCGGGCTTCTGGAGGACGCGGACCTGGACCTGGTCCTGACCGATATGAAAATGCCCCGGATGGACGGGATAGAACTGCTGAGCCGGATCAAGGAGGCCCAACCCCATCTGCCGGTCATTATGATGACGGCCTTCGGCACGGTGGACAAGGCGGTCGAGGCCATGAAAAAAGGGGCCTTCGATTACATCACCAAGCCCTTTGAAAACGAAGAATTGATGCTGACCATCCGCAAGGCCCTGGACATGAATCGGCTGGTCCGGGAAAACCGCGAACTGACCAGGGCTCTTCGCGAGAGATACGGCTTCGGCAACATCATCGGCAAGAGCAAGCCCATGCTTCATATTTACCGGGTGATCGAAAAGGTGTCCGAAACCAGGGCCAACGTCTTGATCACCGGGGAAAGCGGCACGGGCAAGGAGCTGATCGCCAAGGCCATTCACTTTGACAGTCCCAGGTCCAAGGGACCGTTTGTGGCGGTCAACTGCTCGGCCCTAGCCGAAACGCTTCTGGAAAGCGAACTGTTCGGCCATGAAAAAGGGGCCTTCACCGGGGCCCACGCCACCAGGAAGGGCCGGTTTGAGTTGTCCTCGGGCGGAACCCTTTTTCTGGACGAAATCGGCGAGATGAGCCCCAACCTCCAGGCCAAGCTCCTGCGGGTCCTCCAGGACCGGACCTTCGAGCGGGTCGGGGGCTCGGAAACCATCGCCGTGGATGTCCGGATCATCGCCGCGACCAACCGCGACCTCAAGCAAGAAGTTACGTCCGGCCGTTTCCGGGAAGACCTTTTTTACCGGCTCAACGTGGTCCATATCCACCTGCCGCCGCTGCGGGAGCGGCCGGACGACCTGCCCGCCCTCGTCGCTCACTTTATCAAGAAATTCAGCGAAGAAAACGGCCGGCCGGGCCTGAAAATCTCCCCGGCCGCCCTGCGGCGCGTCTACGCCTATTCCTGGCCGGGTAATGTCCGGGAACTGGAAAACGCCATCGAGCGGGCCGTCATCCTCTGCTCGGGCCAGACCATCGATCCGGAAGACCTCCTGGAGGAGTATGATCGGGCCGATCAGGAAAAAACCGCGACGGAACAAGTGGCCGATCTGGAGGTGGACGGATTTATTCCCATGGGCCTGGGGCTGCCCCAGGCCGTCGAGGCCGTGGAAAAGAAGCTTATTGAGCGGGCCCTGGCCCAGACCGACCACGTTCAGGCCCATGCGGCCGAACTGCTGGGCATCAAGAAAAACGTGATGCAATATAAAATGAAGAAGTACGGCTTGCTGTAATCGGATCGGGTTCAAATTTTTGTACCGAGTCATTATATAATAAAATTAATTATTTGTCTTGAAGAACTCCCGCCGGTCCTCCTGGGGGTTCAAATTTTTGTACCGCGTGCCCCGGACAACTCCAAAACAATTATAATTAGTTAAGCTTATTTAAAATTAATTACTAGGCGGGACGGCCGGCTATGGGGCGACGAAGAGGCCGCGCCGGAAGGAACCTTCTGGTTTGCCGGCATAAATTTCAACAATAAATGGAGGTTACAAGTAAAGATCAGCGGGTTTCCCCTTGGCCCATTTTTTGAACCCCGCCATGGGAGGTTCGAAGGAAGTCCGCCAGAGGTTTTGGGGCAAATAAGATCGGATTATTAAAGTGTTAGATATTAATCCAAGTAAAAACCGAAAAATGGCAAGCAATTTGCTTCTTCTAATTTGCGCAACTCCCCCAAGGTTGCATCCGAAAACCCAATAACTACCTAAGCTCTTTTCTCCTTTCCCAAGTCAGCCGGAACCGAATGGTTCCGGTTGATTTTTTAGGGGGATCGAGTTTCTGTTTTTCATTATTTTAAAAATTCTCGGCCGGCTTTTTGTCCTAAATCGCCTTCATACCTAGAGTAAAGAAACCATCAGGTCATGGCGGGGTTCGTCGCGGACGGACCGGCGCAGTCCAGTGAAATTAAAAGGGATGGCTTCGTCATCCCGCCGCGGCGGGATTCCTCGCCATGACCTGCGGATAAGCCTGGTTTGAAGACAACCTGGTTTTAGTCATTTCGGGACGGCTGCTGTAACTTCAGGGCCAAGCGGTCCGCCGCCGGTCTGATCAGATCATACCCTCCGCTCAGGTTGACCGCTTCGAAGCCGTGTTGAGCCAGGATGCGGTAGGCCAGATAGCCTCTCATTCCTTCCGCGCAGTACAAGACGTATCGCTTGCTTTTATCAAGGTCCGTCAATTTCCGTCTTAGTTCGGGCAAGGGCCAGTGAACGGCGCCGGCCAGGTAACCCAGTTCGTCCAGTTCGACCTTTTGGCGCAGGTCGACCAAAACGTCCCGATCCGGGTCCAGACCGGCCAGTTCTTGAGGCAGGATGTTGACCAGGTCGCCCTTGAGCAGGTTGGCCGCGACGAATCCGGCCACGTTGACCGGGTCCTTGGCCGAGGAATAGGGCGGGGCGTAGGCCAGGTCCAGTTCCTCGAGGTCGAAAACGGTCAGGCCGCCCCGGATGGCCGTGGCCAGGACGTCGATCCGTTTGTCCACCCCGGAGCCGCCCACGATCTGTGACCCCAGGAGCCGCCCCGATTCCGGGGAAAAAACCAGTTTGACGACCATGTTTTCACTGCCGGGATAATAGGAGGCGTGGGAACTCCCGTGGGTGTAGCTGGCGAGGTAAGGAATCCCAGCCGCCCGGAGGGTCTTTTCGCTCAGGCCGGTCGAAGCGGCGGTCAAACCGAAGACCTTGACCGCGGCCGTCCCCACGGACCCGCGGTAAATGGACCGCCGGCCCAGGGCGTTGTCCGCGGCCAGGCGGGCCTGCTTATTGGCCGGTCCGGCCAGGGCCACGGCCACGGGGCGGCCGGTGACGAAGTCCTTGATCATCACCGCGTCGCCCACGGCGAAGATGTCCGGGTCGGAAGTCCGCAGGGTCTCGTCGACCATAATATGGCCGCCGGGGGCGGTTTCCAAGCCGGCGGCCCGGGCCAGGCCGCTTTCGGGCCGGACGCCGATGGCCAGCAAAACCAGATCGGCGTCCATCTCGAGCCCTTTTTGGGTGGCGACCTTCAGACGCCCGTCCGCCCGAGCGAATGATTTGACCCCGTCGCCCAAAATCAAGCGCACGCCTTGGGCGCGCAGGTGATCTTCGACCAAGGCGGCCATTTCCGGGTCCAGGGGGGCCATGACCTGGTCCAGCATCTCGACCACCGTGACGCCGACCCCGCGACGGGCCAGGTTCTCGGCCATTTCCAGCCCGATAAACCCGCCGCCGACCACCACGGCCGACTGGACCGGGTTGAGGTCCAGCCGGGCCTTGATCCGGTCCGTATCCGGCAGGCCGCGCAGGCTGTGGATACCCTCCTGATCGAGACCCGGCAAGGGCGGGCGCACCGGTTCGGCCCCCGGGGCCAGGATGATCTTGTCGTAGGACTCTTCTCCGGTTTGGCCGGTCCGCACCTTTTTGAAGAGGACCCTCTTGTTTGACCGGTCAATGGCCGTCACCTCGGTCCGGAGGCGCACCTCGATTTTGTATCGGCTTTTCATTTGTCCGGGAGAACTGACCAGAAGGTCGTTGCGGTTCTCGATCACCCCGCCGATATAGTAAGGCAAGCCGCAGTTGGCGAACGAGACGTCTTCCCCGCGTTCGAACAGGACGATCTGGGCGTGTTCATCCACCCGCCGGGCCCGGGTTGCGGCCGTGGCCCCGCCGGCCACTCCGCCGATGATTACCAGTTTGGTCATGGCTGATTCTCCTGATTCAGGTTTTAATGTGCGAATTTAGCCTAAAGCCGGTCTTCGGGGCAAGCGGTTGTTGGGGCGGTTTCGGCTTGCCGCCCTATAAACTTATAAACCAACATAGTTTATATAGAAAAGACTTTCCTTGTCTTTTATGACATCTTCGCCATAATATCCAGATATTATTAATAATAAAAATTGTTGACATCCGCAATTCGCTCTCATAAACTAATAAACCTAAATAGTTTACAGTTTAAAACCGGGCCGAACCCCGGCCCGCCCCAACCAAAACCCTCTCCCAGGGACCGCCCCCGAGCCGTCCCTTGATCCAAAGGAGGTTCACACCATGAAAACATGGGAAATCAAGGTTCTTTACCTGGGCCAAATCACCGCCCCCCTGTCCATGTTCTGGCCCATGGGCATGCCGCCCCTGCCTCAAGACCTGCCCCTGGTCGCGCCATATCTGGGGTTCTTGATTCAAGACGGGGAACGCCACATCCTGGTCGACACCGGCATTTCCGAAAAATTCATCATCGACGGCAAGGCCTGGGGGGCGTTGCCGGCTGAAGGCGGCCGCGAGTTCCTCCTCAAGGCCCTGGCCCAGGAAGGCCTGAAACCGGAAGACGTCGACACCCTGATTTACACCCACCTCCACAATGACCATGCGGCCAATTGCCAGCTTTTTACCCAGGCCGTCCTGATCTATCAAAAAGACGAATGGCTCAATCTCCTGGCCCCCTTGCCTGTCCAGCAGATCCGGCGCGACTACGACCCGGACGTGGTCGGAGAAATATCCCGGATGAAATGCCTGGTGGTCGACGGTGATCTGGAGCTGACCGAAGGGATCAGGCTCCTCAAGACCCCCGGCCACACCCTGGGCAGCCAATCCGTGGCCGTAAACACCAAGAAGGGCGTGGTGGTCCTGGTCGGAGACCTCGCCCTGGTCAACTTCATGATGTTTCCCGGGACCACGGAACTAGTGGACATGGAAGGGAAAACCCATCCCATCCCGGCGGCGCCACCCATCTTCGGACCGGCCATCCCCCACGGGATTATTTATAACGCCTATGATTTTTACGACAGCGTCCAAAAAGTCAAGGCCGTGGCTTCCCGCAACGAACCCGGCTATATCATTCCCGGACACGAGCCGTCTTTGGTGGTCACGGGCATCTAACGAAGGGTATTAGGAGGTTGGAATCATGATTATTAGAAAAATCGACGAAGTGGAAAAGATCGACGTGGGCAAGCCTTTCGGCCTGCCCGACAACTTGATGGTCATCCAGTGGATTTTCAGCAACAAAGTCGGGGACGAACGGTATCATCATCAGCACGCCGTCCGGAAGTACACCCTGCAACCCGGCCTGCCTTTGGAAAAAGTCCCGTTCCACAACCACAAATACGTCCAGTGTCCCCACATCCTGTCCGGCCGGATGGTCTTCGAGAACGGCCAGGGTGAAAAAGTGGAGGTGGGACCCGGGGACACGGTCATCTTTTACGAAAATGAGCCTCACCGCGGGACGGTTCTGGGCCGCGAGCCGGTGGAGTTGCTTTGTATCATCGACTGCCCGGGCGACGGCCAGGACTGTATCCCCGACCAGCCGACCGGGATTAAGACCGGCGCGGGCGGGTGCGGTTGAGAGAGCGGCCTAATGGCGCCGAGGGGCGCAACTGTCCGCGCCCCTCTTGAAGCCGGGTGGCCGGACCGAGAGGTAAAAAAATTTTATGGCGGTCATGCCCCGACCTTAGAAAGGAGGCCTCATATGTTCGAGAGAAAATTTTTTCCAAAAAGCCTGTTTCTTCTTCTAATTCTTATCTTGACCGTCGTTCTGACGGCGGCCGGACCGGCCCTGGCCAAGGACAAGCAGACCATCCGGCTCAAGATCGGCATGGCCAAGCCGATTCAGGCCGGGAAGGCCTTTGCCATCATCAGAGATATCTTCGTGGCCGAAGTTTCCCAACGGGTGGAGAAAGAGACCGACCACAAAATTGAATGGATGGAGGCCTATGGCGGGACCGTGGCCAAGGACGGCGAGGTCCTGGAGGCGGTTCAGATGGGCCTGCTGGACATCGGGTACGTCATCTACCCCTTCGAGCCGGCTAAACTTTTCCTGCACAATTTCGGCTATTTCGTTCCTTTCAGCAGCCCGGACATGTCGTTGGTCAAAGACATCACCAACCGGCTCTTCACCGAATTTCCAGTCATGACCCAGGTCTTCGAAAAGGAATACGGCCAGAAAATGCTTTCCACCATACCAGGGGCCAGCTACCAGATGATCACCACTTTTCCGGTCAAGACCCTGGACGATCTCCAGGGCAAGAAGATCGCCGCCGCCGGTCCCAACTTGATTGTTCTTCAGCCCACGGGAGCCGTCCCGGTCCAATCGGCCATCGGTGAAGGGTACACTTCATTTAAAACCGGCGTCTACCAGGGCTGGCTGATTTTGGAGACCATCATGGCCGGCCTCAAGTGGCCGGAAGTGGCCCCGTACGTGACCATTATTGATCTGGGGGCGCCGCCGGCCGTGGCTTTGACCATCAATCTCAAGACCTGGAACGGTCTGCCGGAAGCGGTGCGTAAAATTATCGCCGAAAGCGGCCGGCTTTTAGCCGACCAAGGCGTCAAGGATGTCACGGCTGAAACTCTCATGGCCCGAGAGGTTCTCAAGAAAATGGGGGCCCAAATCTATGTGCTGCCCAAGGAAGAGCGGGAAAAATGGGCCCGTGCCTTGCCCAATGTCCCCGCCCAGAAGGCCAAGGAGGCCGACGCCAAGGGCCTGCCCGGCACGCCCTTATTCAAGAAATATATCGAACTTCAAGAAAAGGCGGGGTACGTCTTTCCCCGGCGCTGGACGTTTGACTGAGCCGGTCGGGCCGCTGAGGAGGACAGGCCATGATTTTCAAAACCTTGGAAAAGATTTATGACCGTTTCATCACCGGCCTCCACCTCCTCGGTTCGGCCATGGTCTTTATCCTGATGATGATTATCGTGGGCGACGTCTTCGGCCGGGTCCTTTTCAACCACCCCTTGACCGGCGCGCCGGAGCTGGCCAAGGTTTCCCTGGTGGCTTTGCTTTTTTTGGGTCTGGCCAAGACTTTAAGGATGGACAAGCACATTCGCGCCACGGCCATCATCGGTCGGGTCGGGCCTCGGGCCGAAGCCGGGTTGAACCTAATTGCCAATGTTTTCGGGTTGTTGGTTTTTATTCTTCTTTGCTGGTCCAGTTGGGACCTGATGGTGGCGGCCTGGCAGGCCGGCGAGTATGAAGGGGCCGGGGCCTTGCGCGTGCCCACTTATCATCTTCGGTCTCTGATTGTTCTGTGCAGCGGGCTGACGGCCGTCCAGTTTGCCTTGAACCTGGTTCACGAAGGAAGACGGCTGTTGGCCGGGGCCAAGGGATGACAACATGGACCCATTTGTGGTTGGACTGATTAGTATTCTCCTGGTCCTGGTCACCGTGATCATCGGCGTCCATATCGCCATCGCCTTGGCCCTGGTCAGTCTCATCGGCCTCTGGCTTATGGCGGGCGATCCGCTCATGCCCGTCCAGATGCTGGGTTCGGCCGCCTTTCACGGCGTCTTCGACTATGTCTATTCCGTGGTGCCCATGTTCGTGCTCATGGGCTTCCTGGCCAATCTATCCGGGGCCGCCGAAGAGGCCTACGACGCGGCGGCCGCCCTGCTGGGGAAGCGCCGGGGCGGTCTGGCCATCGCCACGGTCATGGCCAACGCCGTCTTCGCCGCCATCACCGGCATCAGCATCGCCTCGGCCGCCGTGTTCAGCAAGGTCTCCCTTAATCCCATGCTGCGTCACGGCTATGATAAAAAATTCAGCCTGGGCACCATCGCCGGCAGTTCCATCCTGGGCATGCTCATACCCCCCAGCGTTCTTCTTATTCTCTTCGGCATCGTGGCCCAGGAGTCCATCGGCGCCTTGTTTACGGCCGGTATTATCCCGGGTATCGTCCTGGCGCTGGTCTATTCAGCCGGCATCTCCCTGATGGTCAAGTTTCGACCCCATTTGGTCCAAGCCAAGAAGGAAGGAGTTTTGCAAAGTGAGGCCGCACCGGGCTTTCGCCTGGGCCTGCTGATCAAGACCGGCCCGATATTTCTTTTGATCGTGGTGGTTTTAGGGGGCCTGTACGCCGGCTTTTTCACTCCGACCGAAGCCGGGGCGGTGGGGGCCTTCGGGGCCTTGGTCCTGGCCCTGGGCAAACGCCGCCTCACCGCCAGGACCCTTTGGAATATCCTGCTGGAAACGGGTTACGTGACCGCCGGGATTCTATTCATTCTGGTGGCGGCCGGCATGTATTCCCGGATGCTGACCATCAGCGGCCTGCCCAACCGATTGTGCGACATCCTGGCGGCCCTGCCCCTGCCGCCCATGGTCATTATGGTCTTTTTCATGGTCATCCTGGTCCTGTTGGGCGCCATTCTTGATTCCGCTTCCATTATATTGATCACCATACCGATCATGCTGCCCGTGGTCACGGCCATGGGTTATAACCCGATCTGGTTCGGCATCATTTCGATCATGGCCATCGAGACGGGATTGATCACCCCGCCTTTCGGTATCGTGGTCTACACCATGAAGGCCACCTTGGGTCATGAGGTCAGTGTGGAGCAGATTTTCAGGGGCTCCGTGCCCTTCTTGATCATGATGTTTTTGGTTTTGGGCCTGGTCATGGCCTGCCCCTGGCTGGCCCTGTGGCTGCCCGGAAAAGTCTGATTTAAATTTACTCCTGAACCTGATATATTTTTATAAAATATATTTCAGTTTATGGTTTTAGTTGGGAATAAGGTGGAAAAAGACAGAAAAACTTTAATCCTGGACGCGGCCAAGAAAAGATTCGCGCGTTTCGGCGTCAAAAAGACGACCATGGACGAAATATCCGGCGACGCCGGCGTGTCCAAAAAGACGGTTTATGAAATTTTTCGGAGCAAGGACGAGTTGTTTGTCTCCCTGTTCATTCGGGAGACCTTGAGGGTCAGGAAGTTATTCCTCAAAAAAGTCGCCCATATCGATGACCCTTTGGAAAAATTTGTTCAATTGTTCCGCGTGGCCTCTAATTATTTCCGTCAGGAATCCTTCTGGGTTCAGGTTCTAAAAGATGAGGACGGTTTGTATGCCCCGTTTCTCAAGGAGAAATATCGACAACAAGTCGAAGAAGGCATCCTTGAGATCATCGCCGGCATCCTGAAACAGGGCATTGCCAAGGGCGAGGTTCGGCCCTTGGATACTCACACCCTGTCCTACTTTCTTTTCAAGTTGTTCCAATCCGTTTCCTACGCCCGGACAGCCTCCATCAGAGGAGACGAAGCAGACGTGGAAACCATGATGGACTTTATTTTGGCAGGCATTGCGGTCAAAAGAGAGAATGGTCCGGACGGAAAAGATTAAAGGCGGCCTGGGCGACTCGAGCCGTTTCCTTTCTATTCGTCGTTCTCCTGGCCGTTAGGTTCGCCGGAGGCGGAGGGCTCCGCGTCCAGGTTGAAGACGCGCCGGGTCAGATCGAGATAAAAATCCTTCTTTTCCCGGCGGCCGGCCCTTTTGATGAATGAAATCGGGTCATGCAAAATCTTCCGGGTCAAGGCCTCGGTCATGACCTCCAAGGCCTGGACCTGGTCCGGGGGCAGGGGCCCCATCCTGGCCAGGGTCTTGTCCAGTTCGGCCCGGCGGATTCTCTCCACTTTCTCCTTCATGGCCACGATGGTCGGGACGACTTCGAGGGTGTGCAGCCAGCCCAGGAACTTGATGGTCTCTTCTTCGACGATCCGTTCGGCCCGGAGGGCCTCTTCGGCCCTGGCCGCCCGGTTTTCCTCGATCACCCCGCGCAGATCGTCGATGTCGTAGAGATAAACGTTGTCGAGCCGATTGACGTCCGGGTCGACGTCCCGGGGCACGGCGATATCCACGAAGAACAGGGGCCGATGTTTGCGGGCCCGGAGGACCGAGCGGACCGCGGCCGCCGTGACCACCAGTTCAGGTGCGCCGGTCGATGAAATAACGATGTCCACCTCGGCCAGCAGGGCCGGAATCTCTTCGAGGGCGGCGGCCCGACCGCCCCAGCGCCGGGCCAAGGCCAGGGCCCGGTCGAGGGTCCGGTTGGCCGCGGTGATCCTGGAGACGCCGTGGTTGAGGAGATGTTCGGCGGCCAGTTCGGCCATCTCCCCGGCCCCGATGAGCAGCACTTCCCGGCCCTCGAGCTCCCCGAAAATCTTCCGGGCCAACTCCACCGCGGCATAGCCCACGGACACGGCGTGACTGGCGATGCCCGTCTCGCTCCGGACCCGCTTGGCCACGGAAAAGCTTTTGTGCATCAACTTGTTTAGAATAGCGCCCGTGGCCCGGTGGTCCACCGCCGCCCGGAAAGCCTCCTTGAGCTGGCCCAGAATCTGGGGTTCCCCCACCACCATGGAATCCAGGCTGGAAGCCACCCGAAACAGGTGCCGGACCGTCTTTTCGGCCTGATGAATGTACAAACACCGTTCGAACAAAGCCGGCGGCAATCCGCGCTGCGCGGCCAGAAAGGCCTTGATGTCCTTGACGGCCCGGTCCACCGCCTCCGTGGTCGCCAGGAATTCGACCCGGTTGCAGGTTGAAAAATAGATACATTCCCGCAAGGAAGACAGGGTCTTGATCTCGTGATAGGCCTCGGCCGGTCCGCAGCCGTTCAGGGCCAGTTTTTCCCGGATTTCCACCGGCGCCGTGTTGTGGTTAAGACCGATCAAAATTATGTTCATGGGGTTTGCAGCCTCTGCAGGCTTTCAAAACTGTGATAGCCGGGCAGCAGAAGGCTGACGCCCAGAAAGGTGAAACACAGAATGGAAAAACCGATAATGGACATGACCGCGGCCCGGCGGCCCCGCCAGCCGACGGTCAGGCGCTGGTGGAGCAAGGCGGCGTAAACCAGCCATAGGATCAGCGACCAGACCTCCTTGGGGTCCCACCGCCAGTAGCGGCCCAGGGCCGCCTGGGCGTACAAGGCCCCGCTGACGATGCCCAGGGTCATCAGAGGGAAACCAACAGCCAAACAATAATAGTTGATCTGATCCAGAACGTTCAAGGAAGGCAGTCGGTGATAGACCGGTCCGGGCCGCCTGGACTTGATCTGGCGTTCCTGAATCAGGTACATCACTCCGATCACGAAGGCCAGGGCGAAAAAACCGTACCCGGCGAAAACGGCGCCCAAGTGGAAAGTCAGCCACAAGCTCCGATAAACAGGGCCGACGATAAGAGGTTTCCCGGGAAAGATCAGGCCGGCCAAGACCGCAGCCACGGCCAGGGGCGAAAGAAAGGCCCCCAGCACCAACAACCGGAAACGCCGATACAAAATCAAATAGACGCCGACCAGGCACCAGCCGAAAAACCCCAGGGCTTCGCCGAGGTTGAGGACGGGCAATTGGCCCAGACCGATAGTTCGAATCAGCCAAGAAAGGCTCTGAAAGAGGAAGCCCAGGCCGATCAGGCGGTGAGCCGTCAGTCCGGCCTTTTGATTCCGGCGAACAAGAAAAACCAGGAACCCGGCCAGGCTTAAACCGTACAAGCCCAGAGCCAGCCAGCGCACCAGGGGTTCACTCATGGTCGGCCCTCCCGGCGGGATTAAATCCCAAGGAGCTCAAGGTGTAGTCAGGCCCAAGAATCTCGGAGAGAATTCCTTCGACGCCGGTCCGGTCCTCTTGGGCCAGGGCGGTCAAGAGGTTCGAATCGGCCAGCCGCCGAAATATTTCCCGGTTTTCTTGGGAACCCCGGCCTTCGCTCAGGACCCTGGCTCTGATCAGGCCCATCAAATCGAGAAAACGGCCGTAGGCGGGGCCGAATTCCTGTTCGAGACGACTTTTGATCCTGGCCGCCGCCGCCGGGCTTCGCCCGCTGGTGGAAACGGCGATGGTCAAGTCCCCCCGCCGAAAATAGGCCGGGACAATGAACCGGCAGAGTTCGGGCTGGTCGGCCACGTTGATCCACAGACCCCTGGCCCGGGCCTCCCGGCTGAGGCGGGCGTTGAGCTCAAGTTCGTCCGTGGCCGCAAAGACCAGGTCCACGCCGGACAAGTGTTCGGTTCGATATCGACCGCCCAGGTGCTCGACCGCCTCGGCGGCCACCAGATCGGCCAGGTCCGGTGTAAGCTCCCGGCTGACCAGACGGACCCGAGCCCCGCATTCCAAAAGAGCTTTGACCTTGCGCTCACCGACCTCGCCGCCCCCCACGACCAGGACCGGCCGGCCTTCAATCGCCAGATTTATGGGCAAATATTTCATTTCGCTCACCCATGGTTTCTTATGGGCCAATTTACCACCAAAACGCCGGGTTGACAAATAGAGGGCCTTTCTTGGTCCAAATGAACGCCGCCTAGTTATTTAAATCACTAAGCTAAAGGCTCAATACCAGGCGATAGTTAAGGTTTCTGCTTGACACGTCCGCTTTTTTCACTTATTTGTTTTGACATAGGGGTTTTAGTATCGGGGGGCTTTCAGCCCGTGGGATTCTTTATGCCTAGTCAGCAAACCATACCGGAATATGTGGTGCAGATCGTCGGACCTCACAAGCTCCAAAATGAGCTGATGGCTGGTTTTCTGGAAAAGGAAACAGGGATCAAATGTGAATGTGTGTCGGAACGAAAACGAGTTTCCGGCCGGTCGCAAGGCCGCCTTCAAAAACCGAACCTCATCCTGGTCGACTGCCAGGGAACCGATGAAAAAAGCATCTGGATCAAGCTGGAGGCCATGGCCAATTGTGAAGAACCCGACTGCATCCTCGCCCTTTTCAACGTCAGTCGCGGCCTGGGCATTGAAAAAAAGGCCATTGAGCGCGGCATTCGGGGCGTCTTCCGGGAAAACGACGCCAAGGACCTTTTCCCTAAGGGCGTTCTGGCCATTCTTCAAGGCGAATTATGGTTCTCGAGGGAAACCTTGGCCGAATGCGTTATCGAGGCCAAGAACTCCAACCGACGAGATCAAACCGTTCTGGTCCAGCTCACGCCCCGGGAAAAAGAGATACTGATCAGCCTGGCCGCCGGAGCCAGTAACGAGGAAATCGCCGAAGAATTGGGTATAAGTCCCCACACGGTCAAAACCCACATTTATAATCTCTATCAAAAAATCAGCGTGCCTAACCGCCTTCAGGCGGCTCTCTGGGCGGCCAATAACTTGTAGCATGGGCGTCAAAGGTATTCGCCCCGAAGACCATAATCAATCCGTTGCTAACGGCCAGGGTCCCCTCTTGCGCTGGAATGACGGCAGTAACTATATATCATTTCCCCGAAAGTACATCCTCGACGCGCCGTCTGGACCTGACCCGAAGCCCCACCCGTCAACCCTGCGCAAGCAGGGGTCCAGAAAAAAAACCCATCGAAGACCGGGTTCCCGCTTTCGAGTGAACGACGGTTTGGGTATTTCGGGCGAAAAAAATTATCAAGCCTCATTGACCGGTCTTTCATTTGGCCGGTGCGCCTTAAGAGGCGTTAAAAGCCGCCGTGCCCGGCTGGGGCGCCAGGATATCAAAACCGGGGTTCATCCTAATTTTTTAATAAAAAATATTTTTTATTTGTGAGATAAAAGAGCGTTTAATTTTTTAGTATTAGATTAAAACTAGTTGGCGGGCCTTTTTTCTAGTAATTTTTTCCTAGACCGCCGGAGCGAAAATTACGAAAAAAATCATACTTTCGCCTTATTGCCTTATGGGAAAGCGTTGAGTATGATCATAACATGGGAAGGGGACATGTCCTTAAGGACAAAGGAGTGACCACTAGATGACATCTGGAGCTGAAAGACGAAAAATGGAGCGTTTTACCCTCCAGCTTCCGGCCAAGTTGGCCATGGTCGCCGAGGATTCGGAGCAGGCCATCCTGGAGCTTTTGACCAGCGACGTTTGCGCCGGCGGTGCTTTCTTCCAGACCGGTCAACCCTTGCCCCCAGGGACAGAGGTCAAGATCGATCTGGTCTTGCCCTTGGACGAATTGAAGAAACTGGAAGGCAAAAAGGCTTTAATCAAGGTTAAGGGCGCGGTAGTCCGAACAACCCGAGACGGAATGGCCATCGCTTTTAACGAGCATTTCGACATCACCGCTATCAAAAACCAAGAGAAAAAGGATTTTACCTGAGTCCATATCCTTAAAACCTAAATGAAGCTCCCCGCAGCAAGCTGCGGGGTATCAAAACTGAAGTAGGCCTTTTTGCTGTTTTGCGGTAACCCCGTAGCAAGCTACGGGGAATTTCAAGTTAAACTTGCCCCCTGAAATTCCATCCGCCAATCCATTCCGCCTGGCCGCGGGCTATTATCCTATTATCTCTGATTTGAGGCCACTCCCCCGCGACCAATGAAATTTCGCCGCCGGTCGCAAGGCCGCGACCGATAATAACGCAATAATTCCGGAATCCCATTTCGCCGGCCGTGGGCGAATTATAAGAAACTATTCGACCGCATGTTCCGCGGCCGGTCCGGTCATCCCCAAAGGTTATAAATCAGACTAGGCTTGTTCCTCGCCGGGGTCGGGGATTAAGCTGGACCGCCTCTTAAAAAAATCAATCAACCGGATGATCGCCCCGGCCGCCCGGGAGGTTTCGGCATAGACCGGCACGCCGGCCGGGACCAGGGCTTGGACGGCCTCGGCCAGGCTCCTCATGCGGCCGTCCTGAAAGTCTTCCACGCTAAGGGTCCCGGTGTTGAGGACCACGGCCACGGGGTTGGACCCCTCCCGGCGGGCGGCCAGGATATCCTGGACCTGCCGCTGAATATGGACGTTTAAATGCTGGTTGGAAAAAGGGCCGCCGATGATGATGTTGGCCGCGACCAAATCAAAGTCCGGACTTTGAGCCATCATTTTCAGAATGTCCCCGCTCAAGGAAGCCATGGTCGCATCCAGCGGCAGAATGGACAGATCGAGCGGATTTCTGAGCCAGCCTTGCCAGAGATCGGGCATGCGCGTCCGGATCAGGGTCTCGATTTCCGGAGGCAGCGGCGCCACGTCAAACCCGGCCTCTTCCCATTCGTCGGCCGAAAGCACGCTGATGCCGCCGCCGCCCCCGACCACACCGACCCGCTTGCCCTTGATCGGGGGCAGATGATAGAAAGAAACCGCCAGGTCGACCATATCTTCAAGCGAACCGGCTTCCACCACTCCGGCCTGTCTGAAGGCGGTCCGCCAAATGTCGAGCGAACCGGCCATGGCCGCGGTATGGGACGCGGCCGAGGCGCTCCCGGCCCGGCCCCGGCCCGCTTTCAACAGGATGACCGGTTTGATTCGGGCCGCTCGGGCCAAACTCTTAATAAACTTTCGACCGTCCCTGGTCCCCTCGATGTAACCGGCGATGATCCCGGTCTCCTCGTCCTGGGCCAAGTAGTCCAAACACTCGCTTTCGTCCAGGTCCAAGGCATTGCCGTAACTGATGACCTTGCTGAAACGCAGGCCGCGAAGCCTGGCGTAATAGATGAACTCGCTGGCCGCGCCGCCGCTCTGGAGAAACATCCCCAGCCTGCCCGGCTCGGAAGGAAATTCATAGGCAAAGGAAATGCCGGCCTTGGGGTGATAAACGCCCATGCAGTTCGGGCCGATCAAGCCAAGGCCCAGGTTTCGGACCCGTTCAAGAATCCGCCGCTCCAATTCGGTTTCCTCTTTTCGCCCGGTTTCGCTGAAGCGGGCGGTGAAGAGGTGCACCACTTTAACCCCTTTGTCGGCGCACTCCGTCAAAAGGTCCAGGACGCCGGCCGCGGGCAGGCAGCAGATCACATAATCCACCGGTCCGGGCGCCTCCTTCAGGCTGGGATAGGCCCGGCGGCCCAAGACTTCCGATTCCTTGGCCGTAATCGGATAGATCGGTCCCGGATAACCGAGTTTAATCAGGTGTTCGACATAGCTCCGCCCCATGGAAATCAAACCGCCCGAGATGCCCACCACGGCGATGGAACGGGGATTAAAAGCCGTTTCGAGTCGCTGGTCTTTCATTCTTCAACCCCTTAGGCCGGACTTGAAGTTAGGCCCATCATAATGTTTTTAAATCAATCGTCCGGGATAATCCAGCTAGAAAGAGGCTTTTTATGCTGACTTGAACCGGCCGGTTTCCGTATAATGGCCGCATCTCTCGGCTTCGGGCTGAAAAAACCAGGATGTGTTGGGGAGCGGCACAAGATGAAAGAAAAAAAGGCCAGACTCGACCTTCTCTTCAATCCTCGCTCGGCGGCCGTCTTCGGCGCCTCGGACAATCCAGCCAAACTGGGCTTTTACGTCATGTCCAGCCTGAACGGCTGCGGATTCAGGGGACCGGTTTATCCGATCAATCCGGGCCAGAGCGAAGTAATGGGCCGCCCGGCTTATCCTGATCTGGAACAAATTCCCGGACCGGTGGACCTGGTCGTGGTCTGCGTTCCCGGGCGGAACCTGCCGGAAATCATCAGGCAATGCTCGGCCAAGGGCGTCAAAGGCCTGGTGGTCATCAGCTCGGGTTTCAGCGAAATAGACGATCCGTCCGGAGCGGGGCTGCAAACCGAGATAACTGATCTGGCCAACCGGGCCGGTCTGCCCATGATCGGTCCCAACACCTTTGGCTTTGTCAACGCCCATCTGGCCTTGAACGCCACTTTTTGTCCGGAATTTCTTCAGGCCGAGGCGCCCCGGACCGGACTTCCGGGCCATGTGGCCCTGGTCAGCCAAAGCGGAGGCGTGGCCGGAATTGTGGTCAACCGAGCCTATCAGGAAAACGTCCGCCTAAGTAAGGTCATCGGTCTGGGCAACCGCTGCAACCTCGATTTCCCCGACCTTCTGGACTACCTCGATAACGACGAACAGACCAAGGTCGTCTGCCTGTACATTGAAGGAATCGACCGGCCCGACCGTCTTTTGAAATCCGCCGTGGGCCGGAGCAAGCCGGTGGTCGCTTACAAGGCCGGACAATGGGCGCGCAGCGACCAGGCTTCAAAATCCCACACCGGGACCATGGCCGGCCGTCATGAAATATACCAGGGGCTCTTCCGCCAACTGGGGTTTGTGGCCGTAAACAGTTGCGAAGAACTTTTGGACACGGCCAAGGTCCTCAGCCTGGCCGCCAAGCCCCTGGGCCGGGCCGTGGCCGTCCTTTCGGCCCAGGCCGGACCGGCCCTGGCCGCCAGTGACGTCCTGGAAGCCGGCGGCCTGACCATCCCGGCCTTCAGCGGATCGACCAAGAAGACCATCGAAGAGCTTCTGCCGCCCCTTTCTCTCCGGTCCAATCCGGTGGACCTGGCCTTTGCCTGGTATAATCTGGACCTGACCAAAAAAATCGTTGATACCCTGGTCCAGGACCCCGGCATCGGGTCGATCATGTTCATGGCCGTTTATGGATCGGCCAATATCGGGGTGGTCAAGACGGTCACCGCGGTCCTTTTGGAGGCGGCCCGGATCAAGCCCGTGGTCGCCTGCCTGTCCGCGCCCTTCGGCCTCTGGGACCGGGACATCGCCGTATTGGAACAAGGCGGGGCGCCCAACTACCCCACCCCGGAACGAGCCGCCCTGGCCCTGGCCAATATGGTCAATTATTACGGTTGATCAAAACTCCGGGCCGCTGTACTTGCGGTACAGGCCGCGGAACTGGTGATAGGTCAGGCCCAGCAGTTCGGCCGCCTTTTTTTGGTTGAATTTAGCCCGCTGAAGGGCCGATTTGATCAGCCCGACCTCCAGGTCCCGAACCTGCCGGGTCAGCGGTTCGGACAAAGGGTCCGCCCCGGCCGATCCGGCCCGCCGGGAAGGATCCTCGGCCTGGTCCCGATCCGGTTTGAGGCGGCCGGGAGTTTCAGCCGGTCGGTAAAATGGGTCGAAGACGATCTCCTCGATCACGGACGAATCCGACCGATACACGGCCCGCTCGACCACGTTTTTCAGCTCGCGGATATTGCCCGGCCAGGAATAGCTCTCCAGGGCCGCCACGGCCAGGTCTGAAAAAAACGGCACGTCCGAGCGGCCTAGTTCATGGGCCATCCGGGCGGCAAAATAATTGGCCAGAAACATGACGTCCCCTTCCCTTTCCCTCAGCGGAGGCAAAACCAAAACTTCGAAGGAGAGGCGGTCCAAAAGGTCGGCCTTAAACCGGCCCTGGGCGGCCAGGGCCGGCAAATCGGCATTGGTGGCCCCGATCAAACGGACTTCCACGCGGACCGGACTCGAACCGCCGACCCGTTCGAAAACACCGTATTCGACCACTCGAAGCACCTTTTCCTGAACCTCCAAGGGAATGCCGCCCAGTTCGTCCAGAAACAGGGTGCCGCCGTGGGCCGCCTCGAACCGGCCTATCCGTCGCCTGGCCGCGCCGGTGAAAGCCCCGGCCTCATGGCCGAAAAGTTCGGACTCAATCAGGGACGGGGCCAGGGCCGCACAATTGAGGGCGACCAGCGGCTCCCGCCAGCGGGGAGATAAATAATGCATCCGGGCCGCCGCCAGTTCCTTGCCCGTGCCCCGTTCGCCGATCAACAGGATCGGCCGGTCCACCTTGGCCGCTCGGGACAGGTTTTCCTGAAAAGTCAAAAAGGCTTCTGAACGACCCAAGGCTTCCGGAAACTTTGAGGTTAAATGATCGTTCACAGTATTTTTATCCTCAAATTGGTTAATTTTACCATAATTTAGCACAATACGCTTTTAGATTCAAGCGGGCCCTTAAGGCTTATTTCGTCTATCTGTTTGATAATAATATTTTTTATAGATAAAATTCCACCTGGCCCGAAAGTTGCCTGATTATTCAGCGACATTGATCCAAGGAGGACAAAAAATGGGCGTTTTCAGTCGAGTTCGCGATATTATCAATTCCAATATCAACACCATGCTTGACAAGGCCGAAGACCCGGAGAAACTGGTCAAGCTGATGATCCAGGAGATGGAAGACACCCTGGTGGAGATCAAGGCCTCTTGCGCCGGGGCCATGGCCGCCAAGAAAAAGGTGGAACGTGGCCTGGACCAGGCCAGGGCCGGAACCGAGGCTTGGTCGCGGAAGGCCGAACTGGCCGTGGCCAAGGGCCGGGAAGACTTGGCCCGGGAAGCCTTGTTGGAGAAACGGCGATTTCGGGAGCGGGTCGACGGCCTGGATCGCGAAACCGTTCAGCTTGAAGAGCTGATTGAACGCTACCAGGAAGAGATCGTGCAACTTGAGGGCAAGCTGGTCGCGGTCAGGGAAAAACAGCGGGTTTTGGTCCAGCGTCACATCTATGCCCGGGGCAAACGCCGGGCTCAAGAAGAAATACGACGCTTGGACACTTCCGACGCCTTTGTTCGTTTCGAGCAGTTCGAAAACCGGATTGAACGGATGGAAGCCGCCGCCGATTTGGTCAACTATGGAAGAAAGACCGCGCTTGATGAGGAGTTCGCCCGGTTGGAAGACGACGATGAACTGGCGGGAGAGCTTGAGGCCCTCAAGTCCCGGACCGTCAAGGAACAAGAGCGGAGCAGCTAGCCTCCGGGCTTGGATTTGATTAGTAACAATTTGGAGGAGTTATGCACGGGGGCATATTTTTAATCCTGCTGATCTTCGGACTGCCGCTGGTCATCGTGGCCGGGTTTTTCCTGATCTGGGGCCTCAAAATCATCACCGGCGGCCCGCCACAGAAAAGAGAAAAAGACCAGGCCGATGAGACCAAGCTTATTCAAGAGCTTTACCAGGGTCTTTCCAAGATGGAGGAAAGAATCGAGGCCTTGGAAACCATACTCCTAGACCGGGAAAGAAAGGATGACGGCAAATGAGAAACCACGGGCATTTCAAGGAACGGACCAGACCCTTCCGCTCCCGCAGGAGATTTTTCCAAACAAAGGAGAATGATTTCAAGGAACGGACCGGGCCTTTCCGTTCCCGCAGCGGCGTCCTTTTAGGCGTCTGCAAAGGATTGTCGGAATATTTAAATTTTCCGGTTTTCTGGTCCAGGGCCATTGCCATCGCCCTGCTCCTGTTCACCGGTCTGTGGCCGGTGGTCGGTCTTTATCTGTTAGCGGCCCTGATTATGAAACCGGAGCCGGTGCTGCCTTTCCGCGATGTGGAGGACCATGAATTTTATTCGTCCTACACCGCTTCCCGGACCTTGGCCCTTCAGCGACTGAAACGGACCTACGATAACCTGAACCGCCGTCTCCGGAGAATGGAAGACATCATCACCTCCAAGGATTACGACTGGGACCGGCGGTTCAATCAAAGCTGAAATACCGCGCGGCTCTTCCACTGAAAACGGAAGGCCGGAGCGACGCCACTAGGTCGCTCCGGCCTTTTTTGGCTTTTTTATCTCCTTATCCATTTTTTTGAGCGCCGACTCGTTCCTCATATTTTTATTGCTTTTCCCTAAAAAATTTGCTAATATTTGATAGTTTAACAAGTAGTAATTATTATTTTTTTTAAGCCGATTCCCGTGAAACATCTTTTTGAAAAAGCCATGGCCAAAACGGGCGAGGAGTTAGAGCCGGACGAGTTCCGGCGATGGCTGGCGCCGTTGGACTATGTGTCCGCTGACTCAAAAAAAATTACGGTTCGCGTCCCGAACATTTTTTTCAAGAGCTGGATCATGGACCGCTATCTGACCGTTCTGACAAAAAACCTGGCGGCGGCGGCCGGCCGGGAGTTACAAATAGACTTCGTCTGCGGGCCTCAAGATTCTTTGACGGTCAAAGAACGGTCCAATGACCATGAAACAGCCCTATACATCGGACCGGAGCCTTTGCAGAAGGACTTGGACTCCGGTCTCAACAACAAATACACCTTCTCCAATTTCGTCGTGGGCAACAACAATCAACTGGCCCACGCGGCTTCAATGGCTGTAGCCAATCACAGCGCGGCCTATAACCCACTTTTTATCTATGGCGTCTCCGGTCTGGGTAAAACTCATCTTCTCAATGCCATCGGCAACCATCTTCGCTGCCAGGACCCCAGTCTTCTCGTGGTCTACCGGACATCCGAACAGTTCACCAATGAACTGATCGAGGCGCTCCGGACGGAAAAAATGAATTTTTTTAGGCACAAGCACCGGAATATCGATGCCTTGATAATCGACGACATTCATTTTATCGGGGGCAAGGAGAGGACCCAGGAAGAATTTTTTTACACTTTCAATGCGTTATATGAAGCGGACAAGCAGATTATTCTTTCCAGCGATAAAATGCCCAAGGAGATACCCGACCTGGAAGACCGGTTGCGCTCACGTTTCGAAGGTGGTCTTTTCGCCGATATTTCTCCGCCCGATCGTGAGACCAAGGTCGCCATTTTAGGACGGAAGGCTGAGGAAGAAGGAATAGAATTGAGCACCGACGTGGCTTTCTATCTTGCTTCCCAAAACGAAACCAATATCCGTGTTCTCGAAGGCTACCTTTCCCGTCTCGGCGCCTACGCTTCGCTTATGGGCCAGCCGATGGACCTGGAGACGGCCCAAAGACTGCTGGGTATGTTCATCGAGGCGGACAGCAAGTTGGTTACCTTGGAAACTATTATCAAAACAACCGCGGATTATTTCCACATGAAGATCGGCGATCTTAAATCCAGTAAAAAAATAAAAACCATAGCCGGTCCCCGTCAAGCAATCATGTATCTGGCCCGACAGTTGACCAGCCTTTCCACCACGGAAATCGGACAGCGCTTAGGAGGGCGCGATCATTCGACCGTCATCCACGCCTTTAAAAAGGTGCAAGGCCGGATGTCTTATGACCGGAATTACGCCCGTATCATCGCCGATCTGGAAAAAGCCGTAAGACAAGCCGCCTCCCGGTCTGAATATTAACCATGTCCCTGATGAAAACATGTTCAATCGATGGTTAAATATAGGTCGGGCCGGAATTTATCCGAAAAATACGTCGGATTTCTTAATGTAACCATGAAGGGATGTTTACAGCAACAACCGGAAATAATAAAATAAAAATGTTTTTTCAACAAATTCACCGTTATTATTATTTTTATGAAAATTTATTAAAAAAGACCTAATAAGAGGTACTTTTAAAAAACAAAGGAGGTCTTTATCAATGCTGGAACTGAGAATCAAAAAAGAAGAACTTCTGAAAGGAGTTTCTCAGACCCAGTCCATTGCCGAAAAAAGAAGTTCCATGCCTATCCTTTCCAACATTCTTTTGGAGGTTCGGGACAGTCGTTTGGCTATAACCGCTACGGATTTGGAAATCAGCTTCCGGGGCTTTTACGAAGCCGAAGTGCAGAATGAAGGACGGCTGACGGTCCCGGCCAGAAAGTTTTACGAAATCGTCCGCGGCATGGTTGATGAGGACCTAGTTTTGAAGGAGACCAAGCAATCCGGATTAAATCTGATTGGATCAAGGGCCAATTACCAGCTTCTCGGCCTGCCGCCCGACGATTTCCCGCCCATGCCGGATTATGAACAGGTCGACTATATGGAAATGTCGTCCGAGCTTATGGTGGATATGATCGATAAGACCATTTTTTCGGTTTCCCTTGAAGAAACCCGTTACAATCTGGCCGGCGTATTTCTTGAGAAATATGAGAAGGAAAATAAGTCTTTTCTACGGATGGTCTCCACGGACGGCCATCGCCTGAGCCTGGTTGAAAAGGAATCGGCCGAAGCCCGCCAGATGACCTTGGAAAAAGGAGTGATCATTTCCAGGAAAGGTCTAAATGAGATGCGCAAGATGGCTGAAAGCGAGAAGAGCTTGAAAATGGGCTTTTCAACCAATAGCGCGGTGGCTCGGGGGGAGGACGGCATTCTGGTCATGAGGCTTTTGGAAGGACGCTTTCCGGATTACCAACTGGTTATTCCCAAAAAGATAGACAAGACGATGAAGGCGAGCCGGAAGGAGTTTTTAGAAATGCTTCGCCGGATTTCCGTGATTTCTCCAAGCGTTCTCTTTACGTTGTCGCCGAAGGAGCTTCAGTTGTCGGCGGTCAACCCCGACCTGGGCGAAGCCAAGGAGACTCTGCCGGTGGAGTATGAGGGCGACCAGTTGGAAATGGGATTCAACCCGAGATATTTCATTGAAGCCGGTTCGGCTCTTAAAAGCGAAGTAATAACCATCGGCTTTCAGGCCGTCGGTAATCCCTGCGTGGTCTCCTCTCCGGAAGATTCCGGTTTCACCGGGGTGATCATGCCCATAAAGATTTAGGAAGAGGTTTGCAAGTTTAATGACCAGCGACCAAGAATTATTACAAAAAAACAGCGATTACAGCTCAGATCGCATCAGGGTTTTGGAGGGCTTGGAGGCGGTTCGAAAGCGCCCGGCCATGTATGTGGGCAGCACCGGCTCGGAAGGCCTTCATCATCTGGTCAACGAGGTCGTGGACAACTCCATTGACGAGGCCATGGGCGGTTACTGCGACAATATCGAGGTTATCATGGAAGCGTCCGGGATGGTTACCGTAACCGACAACGGTCGGGGCATACCCGTGGATATCCATAAGACCGAAGGTCTGCCCGGAGTGGAAGTGGTCATGACCAAACTTCACGCCGGAGGAAAATTCGACAAACAGACCTACAAGGTTTCCGGCGGCCTCCATGGGGTGGGCGTCTCGGTGGTCAACGCCCTGTCTGAATTTCTGGAAGTGGAAGTCTGGCGGGACGGCCGGATTCACCGTCAGAAATATGAGCGGGGCAAACCGGTGACGGAACTGAAGGTCGTCGGGCAGAGCAAACTGACCGGAACAAAAGTCACTTTTAAACCCGATCCTCTGATTTTTGAAACCACGGAATTCAGTTACGACATTTTAGCCAAGAGGATGAGGGAGCTGTCTTTTCTTAACCGGGGCGTTTGTATAACCATCAGGGACGAACGGGACGGCCGGTCTCAGCAGTTTATTTTCAAGGGGGGAATAATTGAGTTTGTCCAATATCTTAACCGTCACCGGACGCAAATGCATGCCAAACCGATCTTTCTGGAAGGGACTCGGGAAGACATAATCATCGAGATAGCTATTCAATATAACGAAACCTATAACGAACAACTTCTTTCTTACGTCAACAATATCCCGACGACCGAAGGGGGAACCCATATTTCGGGTTTCAAGGCGGCCTTGACCCGGGCGATCAACAACTATCTGATCAGCTCGAATCTGGCTAAAAAACTCAAGATCAAGGTTGACGGCGATGACGTCCGCGAGGGTTTGGTCGCGGTTATTTCCTTGAGGATTCCCGAACCTCAGTTCGAAGGTCAGACCAAGACCAAATTGGGCAACTCGGAAGTCAAGGGTCTGGTCGAAGGCATGGTTTATGAGTCGCTGACCACCTATCTGGAAGAGAATCCCGCCACGGCCAAAAAGATTTTGGGCAAGGTGGTGGACGCGGCCAGGGCCAGGGACGCGGCCAGAAAAGCCAGGGACATGGTCCGGAAGAAAGGGGCCATGGGGGATCATTCCCTGTCCGGCAAGTTGGCCGACTGCCAGGAAAAGGACCCCAGGTTTTCAGAATTGTTTCTCGTCGAGGGCGATTCGGCCGGCGGTTCCGCCAAACAGGGTCGTGATCGGCGTTTTCAGGCCATCCTGCCGCTCAAGGGCAAGATTCTCAACGTAGAAAAGGCCAGATTCGACAAGGTTATTTCCAGTCAGGAAATCAGGAATCTGGTTTTATCCCTACACACCGGTTTAGGTAAAGATGATTACGATATCAATCGGCTTCGCTATTACAAAGTCATCATCATGACCGATGCCGATGTGGACGGCGCTCACATCCGGACCCTGCTTCTGACCTTTTTTTACCGCCAGATGCCCGATTTGATCGAACGCGGGTACTTGTTTATCGCCCAGCCGCCTCTTTATCGGGTCAAGTCCGGGCAAAAGGAAATTTACATCAAGAATGAAAAGATATTCCAGGATTTCATTTTAAACCGTTTCGTGGAAAACCGGGAGCTGTTGCTGCCCGGCGGTCCGGTGTCCGGCGAAAAACTGGGATTGTTAATAATGAATCTTCTGGCTTTTCGGGATCAAATAGACCGCTTCTCCCGGCGGGGCTACCCCCAGACGGTTTGGAAACTGGTTTTGCCCAGATTGTCAGGTGACGGGCCCGGTTTTGAAGACTACGCCTGGACCGCCGGTTTAGCCGAACTGTTGCGTTCCCACGGATACCAGGTTCAGGGTCCCCAACGCGACGAGGAACATGGTTCTTTCGTTATTTCGCTACCGGCTCAACATAACGGCCAACGCCGGGTCATCCTCAGCAAGGAATTAATGAAAAACGAGGAAATGATTAAACTTCTCAATATATATCGAGGGGTGGAATCCATGGGCCAGCCGCCTTTCACGCTGCGGACCAAGGAGAAGACCCGTGAAATCGATTCCGCCGACGAGCTTTTGGACGTGCTGATGGTCGAGGGTCAAAAAGGTTTGAGCATCCAGCGTTATAAAGGCCTGGGCGAGATGAACCCCAATCAGCTTTGGGAAACGACGATGGACCCGGAAAAGCGGACCCTTTTGCAAGTTCAAGTCGAGGACACCATCGAGGCCGACGAGATTTTCACCATTCTTATGGGGGACAAGGTCGAGCCGAGGCGGGAGTTCATCCAGGACAACGCCCTCAAGGTGCGGGAGCTGGACATATAATCAGGTTTAGAATTTAAAAAGAAAGTTACCCATGGGTCTTTTTGAAGAAAAATTCGGATCGGTTTTAATTGAGGAAGAAATCAAGGGCTCTTACCTTGATTACGCCATGAGCGTCATCATCGGCCGGGCGTTGCCGGACGTCCGCGACGGGCTTAAGCCTGTCCACCGGCGCATTCTTTTCGCCATGCGGGAACTAGGCAACGACTACAATAAGCCGTATAAAAAATCGGCCCGCGTGGTCGGCGACGTAATCGGTAAATACCATCCCCATGGCGACGCCGCGGTTTACGACGCCCTGGTTCGCTTGGCCCAGGACTTCTCCATGCGCTATCCCCTGGTCGACGGTCAGGGCAACTTCGGTTCGATCGACGGCGATCCCCCGGCGGCCATGCGTTACACCGAGGTGCGCATGGCCAAGCTGGCCCAGGAATTCCTGGCGGATATCGATAAAAACACGGTAAATTTCGCCGACAACTATGAGGGTTCCCTCCAAGAGCCGCTGGTTCTGCCGACCAAGGCGCCCAATCTTTTGATCAACGGCTCGTCCGGCATCGCCGTGGGCATGGCCACCAATATCCCGCCTCATAACCTCGGTGAAGTGGTCGATGGCCTCATCGCCTTGATTCACCGGCCGGAGGTCTCCGTCGACGAACTTATCCGGCTCATCCCCGGGCCAGACTTCCCATCGGCCGGCTTTATTTACGGTCAGACCGGTCTGATGGAAGCTTACCGGACCGGTCGCGGGATTATCCGTATCCGGGGACGAGTGTCCATTGAAACCCGGCCGCGCGACAACAAGAAGTCTATTGTCATGACCGAGTTGCCTTATCAAGTCAACAAGGCCCGCCTGCTGGAAAACATAGCCGAACTGGTCAAGGACAAGAAGATCGAGGGGATTACCGAAATTCGGGACGAATCGGACCGGGAAGGCCTGCGGGTGGTTTTGGAAACCCGGCGGGACCAGTCCCCCGAAATCATTATCAACCAGCTTTACACCATGACCCAACTGGAGACGACCTTCGGTTTGAACATGTTGGCCATCGTCCATCAGGTTCCACTGGTGCTCAACATCAAGGACATTCTATGGCACTTTCTTGAACACCGCCGGGATGTCATAATTCGGCGGACTAAATTCGAGCTGGCCAAGGCCGAAGCCAGGGCCCATATCCTGGAGGGCTTGAAAAAGGCCTTGGACCAGTTGGACCTGGTCATAGAGCTGATCCGGTCCAGCACCTCCCCGGCCACAGCCAAGACCCGCCTGATGGAACGCCTGGAAATCAGCGACATTCAGGCTCAAGCCATCCTTGATTTGCGCCTGCAAAAACTGACCGGCCTGGAACGCCGGGCCATTGAACAGGAGTATCTGGAGATTCTCAAGGAGATCGCCAGGTACCGGGAAATATTGGCCAACGACCGGCTGGTGAATAACATCATCGAAGAGGAGCTCATTCAACTCAAGGAAGAATACGGCGACGCCCGGCGGACGGAGATCATTTACGAGGAAAGCCCCGATTTGAGAGCCGAGGACCTCATTGTGGAAGAGGATATGGTCGTCACCGTATCCCATCGCGGCTATATCAAGCGCAATCCCATCAGTTTGTACCGGGCTCAGCGGCGGGGCGGCCGAGGGATCACCGGGGTCAAGCAACAGGAAGACGATTTCGTCGTCCGCCTGTACGTGGCTTCCACGCACAGCTATCTGCTTTTTCTGACCACGACCGGCCGGGTCCATTGGCTCAAGGTCCACGAGATACCCCAGGCCGGCCGCCAGGCCAAGGGCAAGGCCATCGTCAACATGCTCAACCTGGAGCCCAACGAGCGGGTGGCGACCATCCTGCCCGTCAGGGACCTGGAAGACCCGAACCGGTTCGTGGTAATGGTCACCCGCAACGGCCTGATCAAGCGGACCGACCTGACTTCTTTCAGTCATCCTCGGAAAATCGGCATCATCGCCTTGACCATCAACGAGGACGATGAACTGATTTCAGCCGGGCTCACCGATGGGGAAAGCCTCATCTTTCTGGCCACCAGCCGAGGCAAGGCCATTTGTTTTCCCGAAAATGAAGTGCGGGCGATGGGACGGACGGCGGCCGGGGTCCGGGGCATTCGCCTGGGACCCGAGGACACCTTGGTCGGGATGGAAATCCTGGATCAGAGCATGGAAGAGACCATTCTGACGGTGACGGCCAATGGTTTCGGTAAAAGAACCAAGGTCAAGGAATATCGCCTTCAGGCCCGGGGCGGAATGGGACTGATCACCATCAAGACCACCGAGCGGAACGGTCCGGTGGTGGGCGTCTTCAAGGTCGTGGACGAGGACGAATTGATGCTCATCACCGACACCGGCCGAATCATCCGTATCCGGGTCAACGAAATCTCGATCATCGGTCGAAACACCCAGGGGGTCAAGCTCATCAATGTCGAACCGAGCGAGCGGGTCGTCGGCGTGGCCCGGCTCGAAGAAAAAGAAGAGGAACCGGATCAAGTGGAAATATAATCCGCTGATCAGGCTTAGGCTCCAGTGTCTCCGGCCCGAAAAATATCCCGCCTGCTGACCGCCCTCTGCCTGGTCGCGGTCGTGGTTTCGTCCGCCTGCGGACCCAAAAGCGAGGAGGATTACTTCAACCGGGCCAACGCCCTTTTTGAAAAAGAACGTTTTCAGGAAGCGGTCCTGACCTACCAGCATTACCTGGTCGATTTTCCCAACGGTACGATGCGGGACCGGGCTCTCTTTCGGTCCGGGGAAACTCTTTACTACGCCCTGGACCAGAGAGGCACGGCGCTCAGGGACTTCACCCTTCTGGTCCAAAAGCACCCGTTCAGCCAGTACACCGCCCAGGCCAGGGAAATCCTGGCCGGCTTCTTTCGGGATGAACTGCACGATTACCAACGGGCGGTTTTGGAATATGAATGGCTGCTCAAACAATACCCCAAGCACCCCAAGGTCGACGAGTTTCAGTTCCAGGTGGCCCGCTGTTATTTGCAAGCCGGCCGGCCGGAACGAGCCGTCAAGGAGCTTAAGGTTTTGATGGAACGTTATCCCGATTCGGAGCTGATAGAAAGGGCTTACAATGAATTGGGCAGCGCCTATATGACTTTAGGCTGGATCGACCAGGCCCTGACGGTTTTCCGCCGGAGCGTCTTTCTTTTTCCCGAAAGCCCCATGAGGCCGGCCCTCGAGTTCAAGATGGGCAACTGCCTCGAGGAAATGCAGCGGTATAAAGAAGCCCTGGCCGTGTATCAAAACGTTCTTGATCGGTATGAAAATCGGGCGGCGGTCGAGCTCCGCATCGAAGGCCTCAATAATCGGCGCAGTCAAAGGCTGGCCGAGGCCCAGCCGGTGGATTATGGTTACCGGCCCAAGGTCAAAAAAAGCAAGAGGGATTCAGGCAAACAAGCTGAAAAAATCGAAAAGAGAAAGAAACCGGTGGAGGTCGACGGCCTGAAATATCAGACCAAGGACGGACAAGGCGGATAAGGAAAGAGGCGGGGAGATATGAGCACGGCTGAGGTAATAAAGGAGATCGATGGTCTGGCCGTGGTCGGCGCGGGTTCTTGGGGGACGGCGCTGGCCCATCATCTGGCGGGTAAGGGTCTGAGCGTGGACCTTTGGGTCTATGAACCCGAGGTGGCGGAACAGATCAGATCGACCAGGGAGAATCCGGTTTACATGCCCGGGGTGATTTTGAACGAGGGCATCCGGCCCTCGACCGATCTGGCCGCGGTGGTCCGTAATCAGGCCGTGGTTCTCCTGGTCGTGCCGTCCCACGTCATGAGGGAAGTGGCCGTCCAACTGATCCCGTTTCTTCGTCCCGCCGTCCTTCTGGTCAGCGCCTCCAAGGGCATCGAAAACGAAACCTTGCTGACCATGTCCCAGGTTCTGGAAGACGTTCTGCCGGAAGACCTGGGGGCCCACCGGGCCGCCTTGAGCGGACCCAGTTTCTCCCGAGAGGTGGCCGCAGGACTGGCCACGGCCGTGACCGCGGCTTGCCCCGACCGCAGGGCGGCCCTCCTGGTCCAGAATCTTTTTGCTTCGCCCGCTATGAGGGTTTACGTCAGCCAGGACCTGATCGGCGTGGAGATCGGCGGGGCGATCAAGAACGTCATGGCCATCGCGGCCGGCATTTCGGACGGACTGGGTCTGGGTCACGACGCCAGGGCCGCGCTGATCACCAGGGGCCTGGCCGAAATGAGCCGCCTGGGCGTGGCCCTGGGGGCCAATCCCTTGACTTTTATGGGCCTGGCCGGCCTGGGCGACCTGGTTCTGACCTGCACCGGCGATCTGTCCCGCAATAGAACCGTGGGTCTGCAACTTGGCAAAGGCCGTAAACTGGCCGACATCCTGGCCGAGATGACCATGGTGGCCGAGGGGATCAAGACGACCAGATCGGTCTATGACCTGGCCCGCCGGGTGGGCGTGGACATGCCGGTGACCGAGCAGGTCTATCAGGTTCTTTATCAGGACAAGGACCCCCGTCGAGGCCTGATCGATCTGATGACCAGGAACCTGAAGGATGAGATCGACCAGGGATTGGTGCGGGCCAGGGATTTTTTTTAAGCCCCCCAGGGGTTTTTAAATGGGTGTGGTCCGGATCGGGCCAAATCAGAGAAACTCGGTTGCAAATCATTTTCCCGACGAATTTTATAAGGGACCGTTTTTACTATTTCCAAGAACGGCCCTCGACCGGCCGACAGGCGCCTTCCTTAACGGCGGCGATCAAGTCGGCCAGGTTTTTGAGGGGGCGGTCAAAGCGGGTCAGGCACCGGCCCACGGCGTTTGAGGTGTGGGCGTCGCTGCCGCCGGTGGCCGTCAGGCCGTGCCGGCGGCTCAGGGCCAGCATCCGGTCGTTTTCCGAGGGGGAATGGCTTGGGGTCAGGGCTTCGACGGCGTCAAAGAGCCCGGCCGTTTCGATGATCCGGTCGTCAGAGACCTGGTCGTACTGGCCGTAGCGCAGGGGGTGGGCCCAGACGGTTATGCCGCCGACGTCGTGGACCCGTTGAATGATTTCCCGGACCGGGGTCAAGGGCGCGATTCCGCCGGCGAAACCAAAAAGAAGGACGTGTCCGACATCGCTGTCCACCTCCTTGCCGCTGACCAGAAAGAGGTCCTCGGTCCCGGTGTCGTCCTTGAGGCGGGCCAACTCATCCTCGGTCCAAAGGTAGTTATGTTCGGTGACGGCCCCCCCGTCCAGACCCAAATCCCTGAGGCGTAAAAGCATTTTGCGCGGGTCCAGGACGCTGCAACTGGTCGAGTATCTGGTCGTATGAAGGTGGAGGTCGATGACCAAACCGGTTCACCTGAAGATGCTAGTCCCTTGTTTGACAGCAAAGTAGTAAGCGATATTGAATAAAGTATTGAATTTTAAATAATTATACTATCTAATCCATAAAACAGGCGTGTATCTACAATTGAAGGGTGTGATCCTGTAATTCTACTGG
>Ga0209270_1000961_pt1 | contig 47815 bp, 47 predicted proteins | sample MTBAKSrepl1MetaG_FD_187456 | JGI IMG/M metagenome (GOLD analysis project Ga0209270, IMG submission 187456) | Enrichment culture microbial communities from Arthur Kill intertidal strait, New Jersey, USA, that are MTBE-degrading - MTBE-AKS1... | ecosystem: Environmental > Aquatic > Marine >... | reverse complement strand
AAGCACGAAATTCGAAATCCGAAACAATACATAATGACAAAAATTCGAATGACCCAAGCAATAAGCGTACCTGGTACCGCGATTCTCGTTTTGTTTTTGTCATTAGGACATTTGGTATTCGAATTTGTTTCGTATTTCGATATTCGGATTTCGGATTTTGGCGAGGCTACACTAGCAAATCATGCCCTCTGGGCTTAGACCAAAGCCGGGCCCTCTGGACCCGGATTTTTACATTTCGGTCATTGGAATTTGTTTCGTGCTTCGGATTTCGCGCTTCGGATTTGCGTGTTCGAGTCGACATGCAGCCGACGACTTGAATCCGCCACCTCGCAGGCGGTGGAGCATTCACTTTGATCTCAGATACGCGTCGATGAACATGTTGATATCCCCGTTCATGACCCTGTCCAGGTTGCCCACTTCCACATTCGTCCGGTGGTCCTTGACCAGGCGGTAGGGGTTGAAGACATAGGACCGGATCTGGCTTCCCCAGGCGATCTCCTTCTGCGTGTCGTGCATCTTCTGCTTCTTCTCGTCCAGCTTGTTTTTTTCCAGATCGTAGAGCCTCGATTTGAGCACCTTGAGAGCCATGTCTTTGTTTCGATGCTGGGATTTTTCGTTCTGGCACTGGACCACGATTCCGCTCGGCAGATGGGTGATTCGCACGGCGGAGCTGGTTTTGTTCACGTGCTGGCCGCCGGGGCCGCTGGCCCGGTAGGTGTCGATGCGAAGGTCCTTGTCCTCGATGTCTATCTGGATATCCACGTCCACTTCGGGAAGAACGGACACGGAGGCAAAGGAGGTGTGGCGCCTTCCCGTGGCATCAAAAGGAGATATCCTCACCATGCGATGGATGCCGTGTTCCGACTTCAAATACCCATAGGCGTAAGATCCGGTGACCGTGAAGGTCACGTTCTTGATCCCTGCCTCTTCCCCGGCCAGAAAATCGATCACGGAGGTCTTGAAGTTCTTTGACTCGCACCAGCGAAGATACATCCTGAAGAGCATCTCCACCCAGTCCTGGGCTTCCGTGCCCCCGGCACCCGAGTTGATGGCCACAATGGCGTTTCTCTGATCGTCGGGGTCCCCGAGGAGAATCCGGAGTTCCATGCCCCGGAGTTCTTCCTCGATGCGGGAAAGGCTCTTTTCCAGCTCCTTGATCATGGGCTGGTCATTGTCTTCAAGGGCCATCTCTGCGAGAATCCGGGCATCCTCTGTTTCGTGGTGGAACCGGTTCCACTGGTCGATGCTCTCCTTGAGGCTTACCCGTTGCTGGCTGATCCGCGATATCTCTTCCTGGTTTTTTTGCCAGAACTCAGGTTTCTCCATGATCTTTTCGATCTCTTCGAGTTCCTTTTTTCGGTCGTCTAAGTCAAAGATGACCTCGAAGGGCATCGAGGTTTTCCGAGATGTTCTCAATTCTGCTCAAGACTTCCTGGTCCATCAATCGATTCCTCCCTTTGTACCCTGAAAATAAGCCCCCTAACCCCGACCTGGGTGGAGAGGGGGACAATTTGCGTGGCCGGGGGCGACCCTTGTAAGGGTCATGAGCGTTTAGAGATTTTATAGTATAACACATGTCCGGCGTGAATCAAGACCAGCGCGAGGAGAGCCAGGGGAAAGAAATCCCCGTAACGGCTGTAGATGGTGAGAGAGGGATTTCCGAGACGGATCTCTTCGCTGAGCACGGTTTCGGAGAAGAGATCGCTCGCCTGAAGGATTTTCCCCTCCGCGCTGATGAAGGCGCTGAAGCCGGTGTTGGCCGCCCGGACCAGAGGCCTTCTGTTTTCGACCGCGCGAAAGACCGCCATGGAGAAATGCTGGTAAGGCGCGCTCGTCATGCCGTACCAGGCATCATTGGTGAGATTGACGAGGAGCAGTGCCCCGTTCTTTGTCAGGGTCCTTGCCAGCTCGGGAAAGATGCTTTCGAAGCATATCAATGCGCCGGTCCAGGCTTTTGGGAACTGAAGGGGGACCACTTTTTCGCCGGATCTGAAATCACCGACAGACACAACCATGCGGTGAACAAAAGGCAGATAGCGCTTCAACGGCACATATTCCCCGAAAGGAACGAGATGAACCTTGTCATAGGCATCGATCACTTTTCCCCGGGGCGAGACCAGGTAGGCCCTGTTGTAATAGTGGACCGAATCCCGCGGTCCCCCGTAGGCGGGACTGCCGAACATGAGACAGGCCCCTGATTGTTTCGCTGTTTCCAAGACGGCAGCGGCCAGGTTTCCCCCGTCCTGGAAGAAAAAGGGGACCGCTGTTTCCGGCCAAACCACCAGGTCGGGCTTGAAAGAACTGGTGGAAAGAGTCAGCTTTTGATAGATCCCGATGGTCTTGGCCTGGTAGGAGGGGTTCCACTTGACGGACTGGTCGATGTTGCCTTGGGCAATTGAGACTTTGGCCGCGGCGACCGGGGTGTGCTTTTCTGAAAGCCGGTGATTCCCATAAAAAAAGGTGAGGGCCGCCAGCAGGATCGTGGCAGGGATGTCAGTCAGGATCACCTTAAGAGATCGCTTAAAAATAATAGTATATGCGCATGAATTTACGATAATAATAATGAAAGAAACCCCGTAAGCCCCGACGAGGTCCGAAATCTGAATGACCGCCAGGTCCCGGTATTGGGTGTGGCCGGCAAGACACCAGGGAAAACCGGTGAGGATGGTGGCCCTGACGAATTCCAGCGCCACCCAGAGACCTGCAGCCTTGAAGCCGTAAAAGGGCTCACGGAAGTAAATGTAAAAAAAGGAAAAGAGGGCGGGATACAAGGCGAGGTACGACGCGAAAAGCACCAGGATTCCCATGCTTGCCGGAATCGGCAGATTGCCGTAGTACTGCATGACAAAGACGACCCAGTAAACAAGGGTCAGATAATGGGCCAGCCCGAAAAAAAATCCGAAGGCAAAGGCTTGCCTCGGAGGGGCGCCCTCCAGGCCCTTGAACAGGGGAACGAGGGCGATCCAGGCAACCCAACTGAATGGACCCGGGGGAAAGGAAGCAGTGAGGAGGAGGCCGGAAAGAACGGCGAGGAGCAATTTTTCGGAGCGCTTTAGAACCATGGCAAGGGATTCCTGTCAGGGAACAACATGGCGTGGCAGGGGTCAGGCGGTCTGGCGGCCGTTCGTGTAACCCGGCTCGTCAGGAAGGTTTCGAGTGACCAGGATCTTGCCGATTCGCCGGGAATCCGCGGATTGAACCGTCATTTCGAGATCCTCAAAAGTGACTTTTTCGTTTACCTTGGGTATTCTCCCGAGAAGATGGATCACAAATCCTCCCACCGATTCGTAGTCTCCCTCCGGGAAACTCACGCCGAAGTGGTCCTCCAGTTTTTCCACCTCCAGGCGGGCGTCTACGGTGAGGGTGTTTTCATCGACAACGGTCAGGAAGGGCCGCTCGCTGTCATGTTCGTCCATGATTTCGCCCACGATTTCTTCCAGGATGTCTTCCGTCGTGATGATTCCTGCCGTTCCACCGTATTCGTCGGTCACGATGGCAAGGTGGGTTTTCTTTTCTTTCAGTTCCTTGAGCACATCGGTGGCTTTCTGGTTGAAAGAGACAAAATGAGGCTTTCTCAGTTCTTCCAGGGGAATCTCGAAATCCGAATCCTTTCCCCACATCTTCAGAAGATCCTTGGCGTGAAGAATCCCGGCCACTTCGTCAATGGTCCTGCGGTAGATGGGAATTCGGGTGTGCCCGCAGTCGCTCACCAGGTTGATCGCCTCCCTGAGTGAAAGGCCCAGGGCAGCGGCTACAACCTCGGTGCGGGGGATCATGATCGAGGAGGCGGTAGTTTCCTTCAACTCGAGCACGGCTTGAACCATCTCCGACTCTTCGCCGGATATGAGCCCTCTGGCCTGGCCCTCGTGCATGAGATCCTGGATTTCTTCTGTGAGCTCGGCGCTTTCGTCGCGATGCTTTATTTTCCGGAGAAGGGATTTAATGACGCTGAGCAGGCTTTGGTGCGAGTCATCTTCCAACCGTGCAGGACCCTCGTTTGCCAAAATTAATGAATGGGTTTTTCTAAAATATTACAAACCAATCATAGGTGCAACCGTTTCCTGTGTCAAGACCAATGAAATCCGTTATCAGTGAATCGTTCATCGTCATTCGGGCGGTTCGGTTTATCGGTTTTCGAATCACGGATAAGAGTCAATGGGGCTATTTTCGGGAAATGATTGTGAAATATTGCTTGACAACGGTGGGCCTTGTGTTAATTTATCACCCGTTGTCGGAGACCATGGCTGTATGAGCGGGAGCGGTCAATCCCAGGACTGACCGGCCCATGGAATTGCGGGCATAGCTCAGCCGGTAGAGCACAAGCTTCCCAAGCTTGGGGTCGCGGGTTCGAAACCCGTTGCCCGCTCCACGAACTTTAAGCCAGGCCCGATTCCCTTTTTGAGGTTGCGGCCGCCACAGGATGCGGTTGGCAGACTTCGAAATGCGGACGTGTTGTTGGTGTCGGCTCATGGTTTAAAACAGCATAGGCAACAATTCAGTCTGCACCAAGGAAGCGGGCCAACGGCCCGCTTCTTTTATGCGCTTTATGCAAGAAAAAAGCCAAAATACGGCCGGGAGAGTGGCCTCCCTTGTGGAACCGATTCTCCAGGACATGGCCTTTGATCTGGTGGACGTGGAGTTTCTGCACAGCCAGGGGAGGTGGGTTCTCAGACTCACCATAGACAGGGAAGGCGGCGTCACCGTCGATGATTGTGCGCAGGTGAGCCGGGAGTTGGGCGACCTCATCGACGTCAAGGACCTCATCCGGCAGCGGTATTTTCTCGAGGTTTCATCGCCGGGCCTTGACAGACCCTTGAAAAAGGAAAAAGACCTCCTTCGTGCTTTGGGCAAGAAAATCAAAGTCAGGATGAAGACGCCGGTTCAGGGGCGGCGGAACTACTCCGGTTATCTGAGCGATTTTGTCGATGGAACGCTTTACATGAAGGTGGAGCAAGGCGAGGTAGCCCTGCCTTGGACGCAGGTGCACAAAGCGAATGTGATTTACGAGTTTAACGACCCCTCGACTCAGGCCAAGGGCCGTCGCTCGGGACAGGGTCCCGGGTGACGGGCCGCGGTTAGGGGGGCGCCCTGAGCGGAGCCTCAGCGGAGTCGAAGGGCGACGGAGTGGGTCACCCCGGATCTGGCCGGGAGGACCCACTAGAAAGACGGGAAGGGAAAATGGTTTCAGATCTGAAAAGAGTCATCGATCAGGTAAGCCGCGAAAAGGGGCTCGATCGGGAGGTGCTCGTGAAAACTCTCGAGGAGGCCGTCAAGGCGGCGGCCAGGAAGAAGCTCGGCCCCACATATGACCTTGAAGTCAATTTTAACGACGAGATCGGCGAGATCGAGGTTTTTGAGTTCAAGGAGGTCGTGGAGAAGGTCGAAAATGAACACCTGCAAGTCTCCATGGAAGAGGCCAAGAGCATCGACCCGGACTCCGAGCTCGGTGACAGCCTGGGCATCAAGATGGACACGGACGAGTTCGGCCGTATTGCGGCCCAGTCTGCAAAGCAGGTGATCATGCAGCGTCTGCGGGAAGCCGAGCGGAACGTCGTTTACGACGACTACAAGGATCGACGGGGAGAAATCGTCCATGGGATTGTCCAGCGATTCGACAAGGGGAACATTGTCGTCAATCTCGGTCGAGCCGAAGCGGAACTCCCCCTGAAAGAACAAATTCCCAAAGAGAGCTACAAGCAGGGGGACCGGATCAGGGCTTACATCCACGACGTGAAGCAGTTCAGCCGAGGTCCCCAGATCGTTCTTTCCCGAACCCATCCCAATTTTCTCTCCGCCCTCTTCGAGAATGAAGTGCCTGAAATCGCTGAAGGCATTGTCTCCATTGTTCAGGTGGCAAGAGAGCCGGGAAGCCGTGCGAAAATTGCCGTGAACTCCCGGGACAGTGACGTCGATCCCGTGGGGGCCTGTGTAGGCATGAAGGGAACGAGGGTTCAGGCTGTTGTGCAGGAATTGCGTGGCGAAAAAATCGACATTGTCCCGTGGGATTCCGATCCGGCAAAGTTCATTTGCAACGCCCTGGCCCCCGCGGAGATCGTGCGGGTGGTGGTGGACGAGGAACGCAAGTCCATGGAGGTGGTCGTCCCCGACGACCAACTGTCCCTCGCCATCGGCAAGAAAGGGCAGAATGTGAGGCTGGCGTCAAAGCTCTCGGGGTGGCACCTTGATGTGACGAGCGAGTCCAATTACAATCGCGCTTTGAAGGAGGCCTACGAGTCTTTGCTGAAGCTGGAGGGGGTGGGCGAAAAGACCGCCCTCACCCTTTACCAGGAAGGGTTCCGGTCGGCGGGGGACGTTGCGTCGGCAGCGGCGAGCGACCTTTCGCAGTTGGACGGCATCAGCGAGGAGAAGGCTGACAAGATCATCGAGAGTGCGGTAAACGTGGCGGCTCAGGAAAAGGCCGAGCGGGAGGAAAAACAGGCGGCCGCAGAGGAAGCGGCGAGGGCCAATGCCGAAGCCGCTCAGGCCGCCGAGGCCCAGCCTGTTTCAGAGGGCGAGCCCGCGGAGGAGATCCCGGCAGAGCATGTGGATGGGGAAGCGTAGAGAGCACATCCCGATCAGGACCTGCGTGTCATGCGGGGCCAAGCGGAGCAAGCATGACATGGTCCGTTTCGTTTTGGATGAAGAAGGCGGTTTAGTCCAGGATCACGCGTTCAGGATGGAAGGGAGGGGTGCCTACACGTGTAAGAGCGAAACGTGCATGGGAGAACTGGGGAGCGGCAAGAAGAGGCTCAACGTATTCAGGAGGCTCTCGGCAAAGGGTTCGAGAAGAGTCTCGCGCGCATGATAAGACATTGGGGGTTTCGATGGCAAAAGTCAGGGTCTACGAACTGGCCAAAGAGCTGAACATGGACAGCAAAGAACTCGTGGAGAAGCTCAAGGCAGGCGGCATCGGCATCAAGAACTACATGAGCACGCTCGACGAGCAGGCGGTGATGAAAGCCCGGGAAGTGGCGCTCGGTGTGGTTTCCGAGGTGGTGGAAGAGAAGAGGATCAAACCCACCGTGATCCGCAGGCGCAAGAAAACCGTTACGGTGGAGCCCGAGAAGCCCGAAGCGGAGCTGCCCGAGGCCCGAGCGGAAGCAGAGGTCGTCGAACACGCTGCGAAGGAGATTCTAAAGCCCGAGCCCGCAGAAAGGCCCGAGGTCATCGAGGAAGAAGTCCGGAGAAAGGTCGAAGAGGAAGGCGAAGAGATCCCCGCCATGGCGGAGGAACCAGTCGGAGAAGAGGTGGAAGCGAAAACGGTCGTTGAAGCGAAGGAAGTGAGCCCTGAGGTGTTTGCCCCTGCAGGAGAGTTGACTCGCCCCCAGGAAATGATCGAAACCGAAACGATGGAGGCTGAAGGCGTCGCTCCCCGAGCCAAAGAAAAAGGGAAAAAACAGAAAAAGAGAAAACTGGATCAGCCGGCAAAGATCATCAAAAGCGCGGAGGAAGGACCTCTCAAAGGGGTTATCGAAAAGAAAAAAGAAGCGGTGCAGAAACCTCCCGCAGCCAGGGGCGCGGCGCCGGAGGTCCCTCCTTTCGAAGAGGATCTGGAGAAAAAAGAAAAGAAGAAGAAAAAGAAGGGAGAAAGAGAGGCGGAGGCCCCGAGAAGCGCCATTCGTCATCGCAAGCTGGAGGTCTTCGAACGAGCGGATCTTTACGAAGGGCGCCTGATCAAGCGAAAGAAGAAAGATGCAGCGGGCAAGGAAGGCCATAAGAGGCTCAGACAGACGGAAATCACGACCCCCAAGGCCATCAAGCGGAGGATCAAGCTTCCCGGGCAAGTGACCGTGGGTGAACTTGCCAAAGCCATGGGCGTGAAGGCCGCCGAGCTCATCAGGAAGCTGATGGGCCAGGGACTGGTGGCGAACATCAACCAGGCCGTGGACTATGATACGGCGGCGCTTCTGGCGGATGAATTCGGCTATGAGGTGGAATTGGAACAGTTTGCACCGGAGGCCCGTCTGGTTGAAAAGGAAGACAAGCCCGAAGACCTGACGGACCGGCCGCCGGTCGTGACGATCATGGGACACGTGGATCACGGCAAGACCTCTCTCCTGGACTACATCCGCAAGTCCAATGTCATCGCGGGTGAGCGCGGAGGAATCACGCAGCACATCGGGGCATACTACGTGGAAAGAACCGGCGGGGATATCGTTTTCCTGGATACTCCCGGTCACGAAGCGTTTACGGCCATGCGCGCGAGAGGGGCAAGGGTGACGGACATTATCGTCCTGGTTGTTGCCGCCGATGACGGCGTGATGCCGCAAACCAAGGAGGCGATCAACCATGCCAAGGCGGCCAACATTCCTATCGTGGTGGCGGTGAACAAGATCGATAAACCCGAAGCCAACGTGGACAAGGTGAAGAGGGAACTGGCCGATTTCGGGCTCATCCCCGAAGAGTGGGGAGGGCAGACCATTGTGGCCCAGGTCTCCGCCAAGACCGGCGAAGGCGTGGACGAACTCCTGGAACTCATCCTGCTCCAGGCGGAGGTGCTCGAGCTGAAAGCCAATCCCAACAAGCTGGCCCGAGGCACGGTCGTGGAAGCAAAGCTGGACAAGAGCAAAGGTCCTGTGGCCACCGTGCTGATCAAAACGGGCACCCTGAAGGCGGGAAATTACTTTGTGTGCGGGGAGGACTTCGGCAGGGTCAGGGCCATGCTGAACTCCAGAGGAAAGAGGATGATCGTCGCAGGGCCCGCCATGCCGGTGGAGGTCTATGGGATCTCGGGCGTACCCAAAGCCGGAGATGATTTCATCGTGGTGGAGGACGAGAAGACGGCCAAAGAAATCATCTCTCACCGCGTGGATCAGCAGAAGAAGAAGGAGGTGGAAAAGAGGGGGATTGTCAGCCTGGACGATCTTTTCAGGAAGATCAAGGAAGGAGAGGTCAAAGAACTGGACATCATCGTCAAGGCCGATGTGCAGGGATCCATCGAGGCCCTTTCGGAATCCCTCCTCAAATTGAGCACCGAGGAAGTCAAACTCAAGATCATCCACTCATCCACCGGCGCGATCAGCGAGACGGATGTCATGCTCGCTTCCGCTTCCCACGCCATCATCATTGGGTTCAATGTGCGGGCCAATCCCAGGGTGTCGGAACTCGCGGAAAAGGAAAAGGTGGACGTCCGCTACTATGACATCATCTACAACGTCATCCAGGACGTCAGGAACGCCATGGCCGGACTGCTCGAGCCCATCTACAAGGAAAACGTCATCGGCCGTGCATCGATCAAGGAGGTGTTCCATGTGCCCAAGATTGGGGCGGTCGCAGGCTGTTACGTGACCGACGGCCACGTGGAAAGGAACGCCCGGGCGCGCCTGCTCAGGGACGAAGTGGTCATCTATGACGGGAAAATCACGTCGCTCAGAAGGTTCAAGGATGATGTGAAGGAGGTCCAGACCGGATACGAGTGCGGCATGGGTCTGGAGAACTTCCAGGACATCAAGCCGGGTGACGTGTTTGAAGTCTATCAGGTGGAAGAAGTCAGACCGGAGCTGTAGTCGATGGTCGTTGGAACCCTGAAGATCGAGTTCCGCATTCACGACAACCATTCTCTCAAGGGCAAGAGGAAGGTCGTTCGCAGCATGGTGGACAAGGTGAAGCACCGTTTCAACGCGGCCATCGCCGAGGTGGGGTCCAACGACAACTGGCAGAGGATCGAACTGGGCATCACCACGGTCGGAAACGACAGGCGGCACATCGAGTCATCCCTCGGCAACATTCTGGCGTTTCTGGACTCCTTGTACCTGGCCGAGATCGTGAACACCGAGTCGGAGATCTTGAACCTATAAGGGCTGGCGCCCCATGGGGCGGCTTTGGGGAAGGAGTGACTGAGGCTGAATGCCGTTAGGGGAAAGCGGGGATTAGACATGTTGCCGGGAAGCAGGGCGAGCCGGGTCAGCGATCTGGTCAAGAGAGAAGTCGCCGACCTGCTCATGAAAAGAGTCAAGGATCCCAGGGTAAAGGCGATCACGATCACGGGCGTGGACGTGAGCAAAGACCTCAGGTATGCCAGGGTCTACTTCAGCCTCATCGGGGATGAGAAAGCCTTGCGCCTGGCCCAGACCGGGCTGGACAGCGCAAAGGGTTTCATCAAGAGAGAGATCGGGCTTCGGCTGGAGCTCAAACACGTCCCTGACATCGTGTTCAAACACGATCCCTCTTTGGAACAAGGCAGCCGGATGGAGAAGCTGCTCCAGAAGATCAAGAGCGATGAGTCTTCGGTCCCCGAAGAATGATGACATCGCGGGCTTGCTGCTCGTGGACAAGGAAGGAGGAGAAACCTCCTTCGGGTCCGTAAGGAGCGTGAGGAGGATTCTGGGGGTGAGGAAAGCAGGGCACGCCGGAACCCTTGACCCCTTTGCCACGGGTCTCCTGGTGGTTTTGCTGGGGCAGGGCACGAAGCTGTCGCCCTTCCTCATGGCCGGAACAAAGCGATATCGTGCCACGGTTCGGCTGGGAAGTGAGACCGACACGCTGGATCTGACCGGGAACGTGGTCCGGACAAGGCCGGTCAGGCCCCTGCCTCTGGAGGAGGTTCGGGAAAAGGCGGCCGCATTCCTGGGAGAGGTGGAGCAGGTGCCGCCTTCCTTCTCGGCGGTGAAACACAAAGGGAGAAGGGCCTATGAGCTGGCGAGGCGAGGAATCCGGGTCGAGTTGAAGGAAAGGAAGGTCACGATCTATCGCCTGGATGTGCTTTGCATGGATCTTCCGGACGTGACGCTGGACGTGGAGTGTTCCAGCGGCACCTATGTTCGAAGCCTTGCAGCGGATCTCGGAGAGGCCCTGGGCACGGGGGCGCACGTGAGAGTGCTGAGAAGACTGGCGAGCGGCTCCTTCACCGTCGATCAGGCGGTGCGCATCAGCGATCTGGCCCGCGACGGCGCGGATGCTGAACTGAGGAGGAGAATCATTCCTCTCAGGGATGCGCTTCCGGAGGCGAGGGAGCAGGCGGTGGACGAAGAAACCGCACGCAGGATCAGAAACGGTTATCAACCCATACTCCGGGAATTGGCGGAGACGATAAGCCCCGGCGAGGGCCGTTTAAGGCTGATCAGAGGGCCGGACCTGGTGGCTTTGGCCGAGGTGGTGGACGCCCCGGGTAGCCTGGAAAAGCATTTGAGGCTTTTGAGGGTGTTTGATTAACTCATTAACACAGGAGGAAAGAACAGTGGTTCTAAACGCAGAGGTAAAGAAGGAGATCATCGATCGTTTTAAACTCCATGACAAAGATACGGGTTCCCCGGAGGTGCAGGTGGCCATTCTGAGCAATCGCATCAATTACCTCACAGAACATTTCAAGACTCACAAAAAGGATCACCACTCCCGGAGAGGACTTCTGAAACTCGTCGGTCAGAGGAGGCGGTTGCTCAACTACCTGCGAAAGACGGATGTTCAGAGATATCAGAATATCATCAAGGAACTGGGACTCCGTAAGTAGTCTTGTTTATTTCACGCGGATCTCCCCTACGCTCACCGGGCCGGGGAGAGCAGGATTTCATTTTAGCAAAAGGACGGATGAATCAATGATTAAAAGTGAATCAAGAGAGATTAATGGCCAATCCCTGCACATTGAAACGGGCCGAATCGCCAAGCAGGCCAGCGGGTCTGCGGTGGTAACCATGGGCGAGACCGTCGTCCTGGTTACCGTGGTGGCCAGTGATCAAGTGAGGGAAGGAATCGATTTTCTACCTTTAACCGTCGAGTATCAGGAGATGTCCTATGCAGGAGGCCGGATTCCCGGAAATTATTTCCGCCGTGACATGGGACGACCCAGCGAGAGGGAAACCCTTGTTGCGAGGCTGATCGACAGACCTCTGCGTCCGCTCTTTCCAAAAGGCTGGGTGAATGAGACCCAGGTGATCGCGACCGTGCTTTCCACGGACAAGCAGAACGAGGCGGATGTGCTGGCGGTGGTGGGTGCTTCCGCTGCGCTCGAAGTCTCTCCCATTCCCTTCAAGGGGCCTATCGCCGCGGTGAGAGTCGGAAGAGTGGATGGGAAACTGATCACCAACCCGACGCTGGCCGAGCAGGAGCAGAGCGACATCAGCCTCATTGTGGCAGGCAGTCGGTCGGCCGTCGTCATGGTGGAGGGTGGCGGCCGGTTCGTGTCCGAGGCGGACATGATCGACGCCGTCTTTCACGGCCACCAGGCTCTGCAGCCCTTGCTCGACATGCAGGAGGAAATCAGGAAGCACGCGGGTAAGGCGAAGATCGAGTTTCCGCCTCCGGCAAAAGATGAAACGCTGCGACAAAAAATACGGGAAATCGCGACGCCTTGGCTTCAGGAGGTGATCGCCACGCCGGAGAAGATGAAGCGGCAGGAAAAAAGAGCCGCCGCCGGGGTCAAGGCCCTGGAGGCCCTTTCGCAGGAGTACCCGGAAAAAGACAAAGAGATCAAGGAGACCCTCGACGATCTTGAAAAAGACATGGTCCGGCGCATGATCCTGGATGAGGGAAAAAGGATTGACGGTCGATCCCTGACCGAGGTGAGACCCATTGAATGCATGGTGGGCGTATTCCCCCGGGTGCACGGTTCAGCCCTTTTCACCCGGGGAGAGACGCAGGCCCTCGTGTTGACGACGCTCGGCACGGAGACGGACGAACAGAGGGTGGAGACCATTTACGGCAACCGGTTCAGGAACTTCCTGCTCCACTATAATTTTCCCCCCTACTCCGTGGGGGAGGCGAAGAGGCTGGGCGGACCGGGAAGACGGGAAATCGGCCACGGCGCTCTGGCCCACCGGGCCCTGCAGCCGGTGGTTCCCACCAAAGAGGAGTTTCAGTACACGGTACGCGTGGTTTCGGAGATTCTTGAATCCAACGGATCCTCTTCGATGGCAAGCGTTTGCGGCGCATCCCTCTCCCTCATGGATGCCGGCGTGCCTGTCAAGGAGGCTGTCGCAGGGATTGCCATGGGGTTGATCTCTGAAGGAGACAAGACGGCCATCCTCACCGACATCATCGGGGATGAGGACCATTACGGGGACATGGACTTCAAGGTGACCGGCACCAAGGACGGCGTCACCGGGCTTCAGATGGACATCAAGGTTGAAGGCGTCACCCGGGAGGTGATGCACAGGGCCCTCGAACAGGCGAAGAACGCGAGGTTGTCCATTCTCGACAGGATGAATCAAGCGATCTCCAGGCCGAGGAGCGCGCTCTCCCAGTATGCTCCTGTGATCACCATCGTGCAGATCAGGCCGGAAAAAGTGAGGCTTCTGATCGGTCCCGGAGGTAAAGTGATCAGAGAAATCAGCAGTGTCACTGATTCCCGGATCGACGTGGATGATCAGGGAAAAGTGGTCATCGCGTCCCCGGACGCTCAGGCGGCCAAGGCGGCTGCAGACATGATCGGCAAGATCGTGCAGGAGGCGGAGATCGGGAAACTCTACCTGGGCAGGGTGCGAAAGATCATGGATTTCGGCGCCTTTGTGGAGATCTTTCCGGGCACGGACGGGCTCGTTCACATTTCACAAATGGACAAGGAGAGAGTGAACAAGGTCACGGACGTGCTCAAAGAGGGGGATGAAGTCCTGGTCAAGGTCCTGGAGATCGACAAGAACGGCAGGATTGCCCTTTCGCGCAAAGCCGCTCTGGGTGAAAGCCTGAGCAATGTATAACAAAACCGTTCTTGAAAATGGGCTCAGAATTGTCTCCGAAAGGCTGGACCACTTCAGGTCGGTCTCTGTGGGCCTATGGGTAAACGTAGGCTCCCGGGATGAAGTGGAGAGAGAAAACGGCGTCTCCCACTTCATCGAACACATGATCTTCAAAGGCACGGCGAACCGGAGCAGCCTCCAGATCGCCAAGGAACTGGACGCCATCGGGGGGCTTAGCAATGCCTTCACCGGGATAGAGGCCACCTGTTTTCACTCCAGGGTGCTGGACAAGCATCTCCATTCTCTTGCCGAGATTCTCTCCGATATCTTTCTCCATTCCTTGTTCGATCCCCAGGACATCAGCAGGGAACGCCAGGTGATCCTTCAGGAGATCAACATGCTGGAGGACACCCCGGATGAACAGATCCACGTGCTGTTCTCACGCCTGTTCTGGCTGAACCACCCCCTCGGGATGCCTGTGATGGGGACTCCTGAGACCGTGTCATCCATCGACAAGGATGCGGTTTTGACTCACATCAGGAGATTCTATACGCCTGCGCGAATCATCGTGGCGGCCGCGGGCAACGTCGATCACGAGGATCTGGTGCAATCCTTCAGGCCCCTTTTCGAGTCCCTGCCGAGGGAAACAGATCATCCCGTGCGCCTTGCACCCCGCAACCACGCCGCCGTCTCCTGCCAGGTCAAGAACCTGGAGCAGGTCCACATTTGCCTGGGCGGTGCGGCTCCCCATCTTTCAAGTGATCTGAGATTCGCCGGGGCGGTGCTCAATGCGATCCTCGGCGGCAACATGAGTTCCAGGCTGTTCCAGGAGATCAGGGAGAAAAGAGGCCTGGCCTATAATGTGTATTCATTCCTCTCCTCTTTTCAGGATGCAGGGCTCATGGGCGTTTACCTGGGCACGGATGCAAAAGAGGTGAATCGGGCTCTCAAGGTGATCCAGCGGGAAATCAAAAAGATGCAGAAGGGGAAGATCTCCGGAGCGGATCTCGATGCGACCAAGGAGCATCTCATCGGAGGCGTCCTGCTGGGCTCCGAGAACACGGACACGCAAATGATGCGGCTCGCGAAAAACGAAGGGGTTTTCGAGCGATACATCGAGTACGACGAAGTGATTTCACGCATCGAGAAGGTGACGCTGGACGAGGTGGTGGCCGTGGCAAAGCAGGCCTTTCAGGGTCGCCATGTCTCCTTCGTGACCCTCGGGCCCCTGGAAGAAAAAGACGTGGATCTGGATCTGGTTGCCTTCGATTGATCCCCACTCATCGCGGTTCTCTCGGCCATGACCCTAACGAAACCATCGCCTTTGCGGCTCGAAGTCAGACGGCTTCCCGGAAGTGAAGACATCGCCCTTCCCGGGTATGAAACACAAGGGGCCTCGGGTCTCGATCTTCGTGCAGCCGTCCGGGAGCCTCTCACGCTGTACCCGGGTGAGATCCGGCTGGTTCCCACAGGACTTGCCGTATCCATCCCCCAAGGCCACGAAGGCCAGATCAGGCCCAGGAGCGGACTCGCGCTCAGGTACGGAATCGGCATGGTCAATTCGCCGGGCACCATTGATTCCGACTACCGGGGAGAAATCGGCCTTATCCTCGTGAACTGGGGCCGGGCGCCCTTTGTGATCAAGCGAGGGGACCGCATAGCCCAGATGGTGATCGCAGCGGTTTCAAAAGCGGAAGTGGTGGAAGTGGACGACCTGGAATCGACGCCCAGGGGGGACGGGGGATTCGGGCACAGCGGCATTTAAAGCATAGAGCAGGGAGCACGGAGCAGGGAGCAAAGAGCATCCTCCTTCGCCGAGGCTACGGAGGACAGGTGGAGCATCCTCCTTTCCATCCTCCGTAGCAGAGCCACTGCGGAGGACGGGCGCCGAGGCTACGGAGGACAGGTGGAGCAGGGAGCCCTTCGACTGTGCTCAGGGTCTAAGACACGGAGCATCTGGTAGGATGGGTTGAACGGAGTGAAACCCATGCCGGAGCCTGGAGCCTGGAGCCTGGAGCCTGGAGCATGGAGCAGGGAGCAAAAAGAGGAACGGTTCACCCGCTCTACGAATAAGGGATAACGACTCCGGAGCTTTGCCTTTAGCCGGTAGGATGGGTTGAACGGAGTGAAACCCATGCCGGAACCTCGAGCCTGGAGCCTGGAGCAGGGAGCCTGGAGCAGGGAGCAGGGAGCAAAAAGAGGAACGGTTCACCTGCTTTACGAATAAGGGATAACGACTCCGAGGCTTTGCCTTTAGCCGGTAGGATGGGTTGAACGGAGTGAAACCCATGCCGGAACCTCCCAGCTTATGAACTCATGGGCTTATGAACTTTGAACTCTGAGTGTCTGTATTCTGTCTTCTGACTCCTGTATTCTTCTTTTTGGTACTTACTCATGCGCTTTTCAGTGCTTGCCTCGGGCAGCGGCGGGAATGCTTGTTATATCGAGACGGATCAGACGCGGCTCCTGATCGACGTGGGGCTGAGCTGTTCCGAATGCGTGAAACGGCTCAGCAGCCTCGGCGTGAACCCGGGGAGCGTGGAAGGGCTCCTCATCACCCACGAGCATGTGGACCACATCAGGGGGGCCGGCGCACTGGCAAGGCATTTGCGAATTCCTGTCTACATCAACCATGCCACATTGAGAAGGGGAATGAGAAGGCTCGGCAACCTCTCACAACCGGTGATCATCCAAACCGGTCAACCCCTGATGGTCAAAGATCTTCTGCTCGAAACCTTCACCAAGTGCCACGACGCTGCGGACCCCATGGGAGTCGTGATCACCTGGCAGGGCGTTCGCCTGGGAGTCATCACGGATCTGGGCAGAAGCACTCCTGTGGTCGAAGCCAGGTTGAAGGGGTGTCACGGGCTTGTCATGGAGTTCAACCACGATGAGAGGATGCTGGAGGAGGGGCCGTACCCTCTGGAACTCAAGCGAAGGATCCGCGGACCGGACGGGCATCTTTCAAATGATCAGGCAAAAGATCTCCTCATGGCTCTGTCCCACAAGGATTTAAGCCTGGTGGTTCCGGCCCACCTCAGTGAAACCAACAATCTGCCTGAGACCGCCTTGAAGACGTCCCTGAGCGCTCTGTCGAACTCCATGACCCGGGTGATGCTCAGCACCCAGGGAGTTCCCACCCCCTTGGTCGAGTTGGGATGAGGGATGAAACGGTAGCGTCGTCATGAGCGAGGCAGAGCGGAAAGAGCGAAAGACAAGACGCAGAAAGCATGCTCCTTACACGTGCAGCGTCTGCGGCAAGGGACAGCCCTTTTGCTGGACGTGCCCGTGCGGGTTTCAGATCTGCAACACCTGCATGGAAGAGAACCTGTGGGGCCTGACGTGCAGCGGCGTGAACTGGCAGTGCCCGGATTGCGGGAGCCTGAGACCCTTTTGAAAGCCAGGAAGCTTGGAGCAGGGAGCTTGGAGCAGGGAGCAGGGAGCATGGAGCAGGGAGCATCAAGCAAGGAGAAAAGCCCTGGAACCGTTATCCGTTAATCGAAAACCGACCGCCCCCAAAATCAAAAATCGCAAATCAAAAATACTTTTTGCTCCCTGCTCCCTGCTCCCTGCTCCATGCTGTCCAAGACGCTTTAGGCACTTATTTTATGACTTCTCTCAAAGACAGAATCACGGATGTACCGATTCACCGCCGTTTGCTCAATCTCAGGAGTTATTCGGCCGGGGACGGCGAAATCGTTGTCGAAGGGTCTTTGAAGGACGAGCGCTTCCAGGCGATTTATGACCTTTCGGGCGACAAGAGGCATAGCGGGGTCATCCATGACCTGGTGATCCGCCTTCTGGTGGGAGGCGAACCTCCAAGCATTCTCGATGCCGAGGCCGAGATGCCCCATGTGCCAAGGGAACAGTGCAGGGAAACCCAAGAGAGCGTCAAAAAAATCATCGGGCTCGAGATCCGGAGCGGCTTCGGCGAGCGGGTTCACAAGTTGATCGGCGGCGTGAAGGGGTGCGCCCATTTGACCCACCTCCTGATTGCGCTCGTGCAGGAGGCGCTTCACGGTTACTGGACCCACAAGATGAGAAAACCGGGAACCCCTCCCCGGTCTTTCGAAGACATCGAAGGGTTGGACTATCTCATCGACAGTTGCCTTCTCTGGCGGGAGAACGGTCCTCTGGTCAAGGAGATCCGGGCGTTTATCAAACAACAAAAGGAACAGGGACTGAGGTGAGCGAAAGGATCGTGGCCCCTCCGCCTTTTCTTCATGTCGTGCTCCATGAGCCGGAGATCCCGGCCAACACGGGGAACGTGGCAAGACTCTGCGGCGCTGCGGAAATTCCTCTTCACCTGATCCATCCGCTGGGTTTCAAGGTCGATGACAAGCACTTGAAAAGAGCGGGGCTCGATTACTGGAACGACGTGGACATTCGGCACCATGAATCATGGGAAGCCTTCCGGCGCTCTGCGGAAAGCGATGAGGCGGCCAAGGTGATCGGGTTCAGTGCCCGCGCGAGCGAAGAGTATACCAGGGCAGGGGTGAAAAAGGGCGACTACCTCCTTTTCGGCAAGGAGAGCGTGGGTCTGCCCCGCGAACTCACAAGCAGATTCTCCTGTTACCGGATCCCCATCTGGGGCAGGGTGAGAAGCCTCAATCTCTCGACGGCTGTGGGGATCGTGGTTTACCATTGCCTGCATCGATTGGGACGGTTTTAACATTCAGTGCAGTTCACGAACCCTGGTCCTCAGGGCCAGGTTAGAGACAATTGGCTATGCCTGTGGAAGTGAGAAGGCTCTAAATTCGAAGCTCGAAATTCGAAATACGAAACAATCCATAATGACAAAAATTCCAATGACCCAAGCAATAAGCGTATCTGGTACCGCGATTCTCGTTTTGTTTTTGTCATTAGGACATTTGGTATTCGAATTTGTTTCGTATTTCGATATTCGTATTTCGGATTTCGGCTAGGCTACACTAGCAAATCATGCCCTCTGGGCTTAGACCAAAGCCGGGCCCTCTGGACTCGGATTTTTACACAAACAAGGAGGAAGTAAGGTGATCGAAGGACATGAAACGATCGAGGATCTGACGAAATTCGCACTGCAGGTGGTCCGCCGAGCCGGGGAACAGGCCATGGCCTACTACGGCAAAGGCAGGCGGGATGCAAAATTCGACGAGGCCCTGGTCACGGAGGCGGAGCTCCACTTGGGAGATTTCTTCAGGGACGAGCTCTATGCCCGGTACCCGGATCACCAGGTCTACAGAAACGAAGAAAACGAAACAGGATACACCCATGAGGCCAAGAGATACCTCTGGGTGTACGAGCCCATTGACGGCGTGGCCAACTACCAGGCAGGCATTCCGATCTGGGGAACGTCCGTGGCGCTTCTCGAGAACTTCTGGCCTTTGTTCGGGGTCTTCTACATGCCCGTGACAGGGGATCTCTTCCACGCCAGGGCAGGCCACAAAGCCTACAAGGGTGAAGAGGTGATCCACATCTCTCCCCAGGAAGGGATCAACGACGAAAGCCTGCTTCTGACCTATTCCCGCTTTCACGAGCGCTACCGGTCCGGTTTTCCGGGTAAGATCCGCGCCCTGGGTTGCACGACCGCCCATATCTGCTACGTGGCCATGGGCCGGGCCGAGGCGGCCCTTCTGGCCCATGAGTCCTACAAAGATCTGGCCGCGGCTGCGGTCATCATGGATGCGGCAGGAGGCAAGATCTACAAGATGGATGGGAGCGAGTTTATTCTCGGTGCTTATGGGGACGGCCGAAGAATCGAGGATCATCTTCTGGCGGTGGCGCCGGACAAGTACGAGGAGGTCAGGGAGTTCCTGGAGGAAGCGTACTAGGGGCAAAGTTTCCTTGCTTTGCCCGACGGCCGTGGTATAGTGGCGTCATTTCGGCGGGGTGCGCCCCTCCATTCACATCACTCAACAAAGGAGGATTATCCACATGGCAGTGCGTGTCGGCATTAACGGGTTCGGTCGGATCGGGCGCCAGGTGCTCAAGGCGGTTCGTGATTTTTATCCAAAGACGCTGGAAGTCGTTGCCTTCAATGACATCGGGGACATGAAGTCCATGGCCCATCTTCTCAAGTACGATTCCAACTACGGCCGGTTCAACGGGACGGTCGAAGTGGGGGACGGCGCCCTGGTCATCGATGGAAAGACCATCAAGGCCTTCAAGGAGACCGATCCGGGCAAAATCCCCTGGGGTGACATGGGCGTGCAAATCGTCGTGGAATCCACCGGCCTTTTCACCCTGAAAAAGGACGGGGTCAACAAGAAGGGCAAGACGGTGCAGGGTGCTGAAAACCACATCACGAGGGGCGGCGCCAAAAAGGTCATCATCTCGGCCCCGGCCCAGTACGAAGACTTGACCGTTGTGCTCGGGGTCAACGACCGCCTGTACGATCCGGCAAAACACCATGTGATTTCCAATGCATCGTGCACCACCAACTGCCTGGCGCCGGCGGCCAAAGTCGTCCACGACAAGTTCCGGATCATCCGCGCCCTCATGACCACGGTCCACTCCTACACGAACGACCAGAGAATCCTGGATCTGCCCCACAGTGATCTGCGGCGTGCGAGGGCCGCTGCCATGAGCATCATCCCCACCACCACGGGCGCGGCCAAAGCGGTCGCCCTGGTGATTCCCGATCTCAAAGGCAAGTTCGACGGCTACGCCCTGCGCGTGCCCACCTCCACCGTGTCCGTGGTGGATTTCACGGCCCAGGTCGAGGTGGCGACCACGACCGAGGAACTGCGCCAGGCTTTCCGGGATGCGGCCGCAGGACCGATGAAGGGGATCCTTGCCGCTGTCGAAGAACCCCTGGTTTCCATTGACTACAAAGGAGATCCCCACTCATCTTCCGTGGACCTGCCTTTCACCATGGCTCTCGGCGGCAAAGGGGACTTCATCAAGGTGGTCACCTGGTATGACAATGAATGGGGCTACAGCGTCCGGACCGCGGACCTGGCGAACATGATCGCCGGCAGGATGTAGGACCTTCAATTTTGAAAAAGCCCCCAAGGGGCGTTCTATGAAATCTGCCTAGGCAGATTTCATTCTTTTGTACGCATTGATCAACCCGTTTGTTGACGAATCATGGGAGGATACCGGGGAAGGGTCCTTCAGTTCGGGCAGAATTTTCTTGGCGAGCTGCTTTCCAAGCTCCACGCCCCACTGGTCGAAGCTGAAGATATTCCAGATGAGGCCCTGGACGAAAATCTTGTGTTCGTACATGGCAATGAGGCTCCCCAGGACCTTTGGGGTCAGCTTCTTGAAAAGGATGGAGTTCGTCGGATTGTTGCCTTCAAAGGTCCTGTAAGGCCGAAGCCTCGAGATTTCATCCTCGCTTTTGCCTTCCTTTCGAAGCTCCCTGACCACCTCTGCTTCGCTCTTTCCGTTCATGAGCGCTTCGGTTTGGGCAAAGAAATTGGACAGGAGGATCGGATGGTGATCTCCCAGGGGGTTGTGGCTTAGAGCCGGCGCCAGGAAATCCGCGGGGATCAATTTGGTGCCCTGGTGGATCAACTGGTAAAAGGCGTGCTGGCCGTTGGTTCCCGGTTCGCCCCAAATGATGGGGCCTGTTTGGTAGGTCACCCGCTTGCCGTTGCGATCCACTGATTTGCCGTTGCTCTCCATGTCGCCCTGCTGCAAATAGGCGGGAAAGCGGTGCATGGACTGGTCGTAGGGCAGAATGACTTCTGTTTCAGAGCCGAAGAAGTTGTTGTACCAGATGCCGAGAAGGGCGAGGATCACCGGGATGTTGCGGCGAAACGGCTCGGTCCGGAAGTGCCCGTCCATTTCGTGAGCGCCCTGGAGCAGATCCTCGAAATTCTCGAATCCGACGGTGCAGGCGATCGATAGGCCGATGGCGGACCACAGGGAGTAGCGCCCGCCGACCCAGTCCCAGAAGCCGAACATGTTCTCCCTGTCGATGCCGAAGGCCCGGACCTGGCCTTCGTTCGTGGAGATGGCCACGAAGTGCTTGGACACATGACCGGCGTCTTTTGCGCGGTCCAGGAACCAGGTCCTTGCCGTGAAGGCGTTTGTCATGGTCTCCTGGGTGGTGAAGGTTTTTGAGGCGATCATGAACAGGGTGGTTTCAGGATGGAGCTTCTTCAGCGTCTCGGCCATGTGGGTGCCGTCCACATTGGAGACGAAGTGCACGGCCATCCCTTCCTTGGTGTAGGGCCTGAGGCACTCCGTTACCATGACCGGACCAAGGTCCGACCCCCCGATGCCGATGTTCACGATGTCCGAGATCTTCCGACCTGTGTAGCCCCGCCATTGCCCCGAGATCACCTTTTCTGAAAAAGCCTTCATCCTGGCGAGCACGGCGTTGACCTCAGGCATCACGTCCCGGCCGTCCACGTAGATGGCCGTGTTCGCCCGGTTCCTGAGCGCCACGTGCAAGACCGCCCGGTCCTCTGTTTCGTTGATCTCGTCTCCGGTGAACATTTTCTCGATCCCGTCCCGGAGTCCCGCTTCTTCGGCCAGTCCGATCAGAAGGTCGAGGGTTTCTTCCGTGACCCTGTTCTTGGAGTAATCCACGAAAATGTCGTTGAAGGGGATGGAAAACTTTTCGAACCTTCCGGGATCTTCCCGGAAAAGGTCCTTCATGTGGACGAGCCTCATCTTCTCGAAGTGCTCTGAAAGAAGTTTCCAGCTTCGGGTCGTGGTGGGATCGATTTTCTTGAGCATGTTAGGAAACCTTTCCTTGCTACGGGAATCGTTTTTCATTCCTCGTGAACCACAAAACCGAGAGGATCTCTCACAGAGCGCACAAAGAACACGGAGAGTTATCAACCGTCTCGAAATAGTATTGACGCTTCATTCTAACCGAAATGTCCTCTCCCTGTAGGAGCGACCTCTCCTTCGACCTTGCTCAGGACCCTGAGGCTCTCGAAGGGCCGGTCGCGATGCTATCGTCCCGCGAGGGGCGGGGCTCCTACGGGAACGGGGACGGGACAAGGAGGCAAATGGGTGTCAATACTATTATGAGATCATTAATATGCGCTCTATGAGAAAGATCATTAGGAAGCCGCGGTCTCCTGCCCGTGGCGCTCCACTGATCACCGATCACTGATGACTGTTCTTTCCTCTCCCTGCTCCCTGCTCCGTGCTTACATTTTCCGGTACAGCTCCGCGATCCGGTCTCTGGTCATGATCTTTTTCCAGTCCTTTCCCAGGGCGTTTTCCCAGAGCGGTTCCAGGATCAGGGCCACATCGATCATCGTGTTCAGTTTTTCCTCCTCGAGATTCGCGGTGATATGCCTGGGAAGATCGATCCTGTGCTTCTCCAGCATTCTGCGGAACTCGGCGACCCCTTCGGGGTAGAACTCCTCCAGGTAGTCGAAGGCGATGCTGTTGCCGATGCCGTGGCGCAACCCCAGAACGTAGGAGAGGCCGTAGGAGAGGGCATGGGCGACGCCCACCTGAGAGTAGGCGATGCTCATGCCGCCGCAGTAGGACGCCATCATGAGCTTGTCCTCGCTTTCCGGGCCGCCCTCGAGGAAAACCTGCCTGCACAGGTCCAGGGCTTTTTCACCGTAGGCCTTGCTGAAGGCATTCAGATAGGTGCCGGTCAATGATTCGATGCAGTGAATGTAGCAGTCCATCCCGGTGTAAAACCACTGCTCAACCGGGGCACCCCGGACGATTTCAGGATCGAGAACGATCTGGTCAAAGACCGTGTAGTCGGAGTTCAACCCCAATTTCTTTTGCGGCCCTGTCAGGATTGCGGTTCGCGAAGCCTCTGCGCCGGTGCCGGAGAGCGTCGGAACCCCTACGTGGTAAACCGCGGGGTTCTTGATCAGGTCCCAGCCCTGGTAATCCGCGGAAGATCCCGGGTTTGTGAGCATCAGCGAGACCGCCTTGGCGATGTCCATGGTACTGCCCCCGCCGATGCCGATGACCGCGGCCGGCAGGGCGCCCATGGCTTTATCCTTGATCTGTTTGGTGAGAAGATCGACGTAGGATGTCTTGGGTTCCACGTCCACGTTTACCCACATGAGGAGGTCCCGGCTCTTCAAGGGCAGCCGCTCTTTAAAAGGATTGTCTTTGAACACATCGTCGACGCAGAACACCATGATGGAACCGTCATCATTCCGCTGCTTCGAGAGGATGTCATCGAGCTGGTTGAAGCTCCCCCTGCCGAAAACGATGTAAGAAACCATTCTGAAGTTTCTGAACATGCTTTTGTTCCTTTCTGTCCATGGATGAAGGTCACGGTTAAAAGAAACATATATAGGAGCGGCTTTGTGCTGTCAAGAAGCGCCCGGCAGGGAACAAATTGATTGTCACCGGCATTTTGGGGTATAAAGGAGCAGGGAGCAAAGAGCGAAGAGCGGAGAGCGCGGAGCAGGGAGCATGGAGCAGGGAGCAAGTGCCTAAAGTGCCTGAACCGTGGAACGGCAGTCACGGGTGGCCGATCCTTACACGCCAGTGACTTCTGCATTCAAGATTCCTCAGCTAACGCCTCGGAATGACGTTGTTGGACAGGCTCTAACAGGGGATTTTGGCTCCCTGCTCCGCGCTCCCTGCTCCCTGCTCTTTGCTCCCTGCTTAATTCATGAACTCCAGGAGGACGATTATGGCTTTCGGCGCTCGTCCCATCATCTACGAAATCAACACCTGGGTCTGGCTCGACGATTTCAGCAGAAATTGCGGCCGCCCCGTCCATTTGGGCACCGTGCCCGAGGAGGTGTGGGATGCCTTCGCCTCCCTGGGCGTGGATGCGCTGTGGCTGATGGGGGTTTGGGAGCGGAGCCCGAGAGGGGTTCTCATTGCCAGGGCTTCCCGGACCCTTCAGCGGGAATATGAACGGGCCTTGCCGGACTTCTCTCCCGAAGACGTGGTGGGGTCCCCTTACAGCGTGCACCGCTATGAGGTGGACGAGCGGCTGGGGGGGGCGGCAGGTCTCCGTCTTGCAAGGGAAAGGCTGGCGGCCAGGGGGATCGGGCTGATCCTGGACTTTGTGCCGAACCACGTGGCCGCGGATCATCCTTGGGTGAACGAACACCCGGAGTACTTTGTGCAGGGAAAGGGCGACGACCTTGTCAGAGCGCCGGACGGATTTTTCGTGTCCGGGGGAAAAATCATGGCCTGCGGCCGCGATCCCTTTTTCCCTCCCTGGACCGACACGGCCCAACTCAATGCTTTTCACCCCGGCCTTCGCGAGGCTGCTGCGGAAACCGTGCTGAAGATCGCCGGTCAGTGCGACGGTGTGCGGTGCGACATGGCCATGCTCTTGATCCAGGACGTTTTCGAAAAAACGTGGAAGCAAAGGGCGGGGGTGAGGCCCGAGGAAGAATTCTGGGAAACCCTCATCGGAGCCGTCCGTGCGAAATATCCGGGATTCGTCTTCATGGCGGAAGCGTACTGGGACCTGGAGTGGGCGCTGCAGCAGCAGGGGTTTGACTTCTGCTACGACAAGCGCCTCTATGACCGGCTCATTCACGCAGATGCCGAGAGCGTGCGCCTTCACCTGTCGGGCGACAGGCAATACCAGGAAAAGCTGATCCGGTTTCTTGAAAACCACGACGAGCCCCGTGCCGCCTCGATCCTTGGGCCCGACAAGCACCGCGCCGCGGCCGTGATCACGGCGACCTTGCCCGGGGCAAAGCTCTACCACGAAGGCCAGCTTGATGGACGAAAAATCAAATCACCTGTTCAACTCGGGCGAAGGTGCCGGGAGCCCGTGGACCGGGAGCTTTGCTCCTTTTACGGCAAGCTGCTGAGCATGGTGCGTTCCCCTTCCTTGCGAGAAGGGGAGTGGCTCCTTTGCGAGACCGGCGGTTGGCCGGACAACCCGTCATACCGAAACCTGGTTGCCTGGTGCTGGCGCAGGCAGGAAGAAGGAACCCTTGTGGTGGTCAACCTGTCGGATGGGCCGGCACAGGGGCGAGTGAGGGTGCCCTGGGGAGAACTCGGGGGCGGAACGTGGGTTCTCACCGATATCCTCAACGACGGGGTCTATGAGCGCGACGGAGACGAGATGCTCGATCCGGGATTGTTCGTGGACTTGAGCCCATACGGTTATCACGTTTTGCGGTTCTCGCCCGCCGTGGCTTGAAAAACACCGAAGCGGCTTTAGGTTAAGGGCAGGAGTAAATCCCGCCCCTACATTGACGGATTCGTAAAAAGTCACACGCCGTCATTGCGAGGCGCGAAGCGCCGTGGCAATCTCAGGAGTCCCCGGCCAGTTACGAGATTGCCCCTCGGCCGTGAGCTCGGGGCCGAACGGCTTCGCGGAGTTTATCCTGAGCCTGTCGAAGGGCTCGCAATGACCGAGTCGTTGTTTTCGGACTTTTTACCGTGAAAATCCCCCCTGCCCCCCTTTGCTAAAGGGGGGGAATGAAGCGGCACCTTATTGAACCTCCCCCTTTGGAAAAGGGGGATCGAGGGGGATTCTTGTGCGCCTCAGGCGCATTCTTGGGCGCGGGCGACCCTTGTGAGGGTCATGAGCGTTTACTCGACCATCAACATTGGCCGTTGGGCCTTATGCCGCCGGACCGATGCGGGGTCAAACCACCGGCCCGGATGACGATCGACGGTTTTTCGGATAACCATCTGGCGATTTGAATCGGAGGATGAACGATGACGACGACGTTTAAAACCATATCGAGGGCAATGCTTGTTTTTCTGGTCGTGGCCCTCTTGTCCGGCGGGCTCCATGAGGCCTTCGGCCAGCAGAAAGAGCTTCAGGGAAACGTCTTGAACCTTTATGGGAAGCCCATCGGTGCCGTAAATGAACAGGGGACCATCCTGAATCTCTACGGAGCGAGGCTCGGGTCCGTGGATTCGAGCGGGAACGTGTACAACGTGAGCAATATTCTCATCGGAAAAGTGGATGAAACCGGAAGCGTCTTCAACCAGTCCGGAACGAGGATCGGTTCCGTGGACGGAAACGGCAATGTCTACAACGTGAGCGGAACCAAGGTCGGATCCGTGGAAGGAGTCGGTAATATCCTGCGTATCGGCGGCGCGGCCCGGATTCTGTTGCTTTGAAATGGAAAGCCTCCATGCCCCAACATCGAAACCGTTTCTCCTGTCGCCTCGTGTTTTTCGGGACCTGCCTGGTTCTCCTCGTCCTGACGTGCGGCACGAAAGTGTTGCGAGCCGGGCAGCCCGGACCTCAAGGAAACGTGCGCAACCTTTACGGTGCACCCGTCGGAGCGGTGGACGAGGACGGGGTTGTCTACAACGCCTACGGAAGCAAGCTCGGCAGGGTGGACGGGAACGGCGATGTCTACAACGTGAGCGACATCTTCATCGGTAAAGTCTATCCGAACGGAGACATCGTGAATCAGTCCGGGGTCTTCCTTGGGTATGCGGAGGAGGACGGGAGCATCTACAATGTGAGCGACATCATGATCGGTTCGGTGCAGGCCGGGGGTGATCTCATCCTGAGCGGGGGAGCGGCACGCATCATTTTCTTCAGGGGCTCCAACAGCCTCCGGCTGCCCGATCCCGACCGCCGACATAAACCGCGAATCTAAAAGCTGCGGGACCTCTCACAGAGTTCGCAAAGAACACAGAGAGTAACGGGAGGCATTTCGCCGCCGGCGAAATACCTCTCGCTCCGTGTGCTCTGTGAGAAACATCATTACGCATCGGATATCGTCTCGCTGAAGGGTTTGGCGGGGCTCCTTCGCAAATCAAAAATCGCAAATCAAAAATCAAAAATTAAATGGGTTCCTTTGCACTTTTCCGACAGGCGCGCCAGCATGTCCTGGACTCTGGATGCGGCTGCAGGATTCATGGTCCCCATCCCGCAGGCAGGAGTGAGCAGGGACCGGCGGGCTATCTCATCAGGGGCAAGACCGAAGCGGAGAAGCCGCCGGAAACCCTCTTGAAGCTTGGCAAGCATGCCTTCCACGGTCTCCTTGCCCGTGTAGCCGAAGGTGGGCACCATCCCCCACGCGATGATGCCGCCCTCCCTGATGAACCTTGAGATGGTTTCTGAAAAAAGCAAAAAGTGCTCCATGTAAGAAAAAGCGTCGAAGCTGATGATGTCGGGTCCTGCCTCGACGATCAAAGGCCACTCCGTGTTCCCGCAGCAGTGGATGCCGATGAGGGCATCCGATCTCTGCCGAAGATAGTCGATGATTTCCATGAGCAGCGGGACGACGTCTTCACGCTGAACCGGGGTAAAAGCCGAGCCGAAGCCGGTGAGGTAGGGCTCATCGAGAAAAATGACCGGCCTTTTGCCTGTCTTGCTCAATTCCCTGACCTGCCAGAGCGCCCGGATGGCAAGACCTTTTGTGCACGCGTCCACGAGGTCGGGGTAGTAGAAGAGGAATCTTCCTTCCCGGTCCTTCACGGCTGCGGCAAGGGTCACGGGGCCGACGGTTTGACCTTTGATGTAGGGTCCGACCTCTCGAGGATGCTGCCGGACAAGGGTGGTCATTTCATACAGGCCCGGTGCGTATTCGGGGCTGATGGCAAAACTTTCGATGTCGTCGGCCAGGTAACGCTCGTAAAAGGAGACGAGCTCCTTTTCCATCTGACCTTGAGAAAGGACGAGGGCCTTTCCCTCCAAGGTAAGAAGCGGCAGGCCTTCACTGAACTGGATGGTCATGTCTTCCAGGTGGGTTCGCCGAACGAACTGCGGCCAGTAGGGCATCTCGGGGCACGTTTGGAGGATGCGGCGGCAGGTGCCCTCCACGTCCACGAAGGGAACACTCCCGATCCCCGTGGCAACAAAACGAAAATCAGGTTTTGGCATTTTCTTTTATTTTCTCTGCGTTCTCTGCGGGCTCGGCGGTGAATGTTTTCCCTAGACCGTCGCCGAATCCTGATACATTTTGCGGAGGTCCGCCAACCAGGCCTCGAGGATGGCGATAGCCCGTTCCTTCTTTTTTCGCCTTCCGTCCCGCGGTTTTTCAAGGACCGGAGGTTCCCTCGTGAGCAACGCCTCCAGTTCGTTCACGCGTTGCTGCGATCTTTCGTCCTGGGGATTTCGGGCAATCACCTTGTGGTAAATCTTGAGTGCTTCCTCGATGTCTCCCTGGCTGACATAGACTTCGGCGAGGGTGGGCGTGGCAATCTCGGGCACGGTTGCCTCTTCGGGCAACTCGGCCTTTTCCTCTCGCAGAGGTTCGGGGGTCTCCTCATGTGCAGCTTCCATGATTTGAGCGGCGGGCGTTTCTTCCGTGACCGCAGGACGGGCGTGGAGCGCCTCGAAAATATCGAGCGCCTCATGATCTTCGGGTCGGTGAGCGAGGTAGATTCTCAGGCTTCGGATGGCGTCCTCCCCTCGCCTCTGTTTTCGGTAAATGTCCGCGAGTTGTTTGTACAAGGAGGCCTGTTCGTCAATTTGGGAGGTGAGTCTTTCCAGTTCCATTTCTGCCTGGGAGAGGAATCCTGCTTCCAGGTAGGACTCGGCCAGGAGCCTTCTGAGAAAAGGGTCCTGAGGATAAATCTGCAAAGCTCTGATACACTCCTGAATCACCTTCCCGGGATTGCCTTCCTTCTTCAGCTCAGAGAGCAGAATGCGGAGGGTTTCGGAGGAAGCTCCGCGCTTGAGGATTTGATCGTAGAGGGCATCCTGACCTGTCATCATCTGCAACTCCTCTCTATCAAAACGCTTATCACGGTTATTCCGTGTCCTTCAATTTTTTTTCTCCCTTGAAGCGGTAAAGGACCTCTCCTTCTCTGACAAGGCCCAGTTCTCGCCGGCCCTGGGACTCGATGTATTCCCTGTCGGAACGGAGACGGTTGATCTCTTCGATCAAATTCCGATTCTCCTGTTCCAGTTTCTGGATTTTCTGCACGTAGGCCTGCCGTTCTTTTTCCATTCGGTAGAGGTGAATAAAGCCTCTCTCGCCAAAGCCCAGCCAGAGGGCCATGAGGAAAAGAAAAAGAAGGCCGAAGCCGCTAAGCTTGAATACTTCCTTTCTTGATAAAGCCAAGGGAACAAGCTCCCGTCTCAAGCTCAGAGAGCCTTCTGAGGCTTCCATTGCGCCGAGATGACGATGGATTGCACACCCGCTGTTTTTGCCGCATCCATCGTCTCCACAACCACGCCGTGCTTTGTCTCCTTATCGGCCTGCAGGATCAGTTGGACCGTGTTCTTTTCCTGCACCAATGCCTTGAGCTTTTCACCCAGGGCTTTCATGTCCACTTTCTTGCCCTCGAAATAGGTCTGTCCCGAATGGTCTATGAGAACCGTCACCTTGTTGTCCTGCCGATCGAACATGACCTTGGAGATCTGGGGAAGTTTGATGCGAACTCCCGATGCGACATCAAAGTGCGATGTGACCATGAAAAAGATCAGCAGGAGGAAAACGATGTCGATCAGGGGCGCAATACCCATGGTCGGTTCCTCGTGTTTGCCGCGCTGGAACTTCATCGATCCCCTTCCGTCGACTTCTCCATGAGCTCGATGATCCGGATGGAGTTTTCCTCCATCTCGAAAATGAGCGACCCGGCCTTGTCCCTGACCCAGCGGTGGCAGACCAGGGCCGGGATAGCCACCGTGAGACCTGCGGCCGTTGTGATCAGCGCCTCTGCGATGCCGCCCGCAAGGGGCGCAGGATTGCCCACACCCTGCACCGAGATGACGTTGAAGGTCTTGATCATGCCCGAAACCGTCCCGAGCAAGCCGAGGAGAGGGGCAAGGTTGGCGATGGTGGAGAGGATCCCGATGTGCTTCTCGAGCATGGAAGCCTCTCTGCCGCCTCTTTCCTCGATGGATTCCTTCACGAGCCACATGCCGCGCCCCGCGTTCTTCAGGCCTGCAAAAAAGATCTTGGCGATGGAAGAGGGATCACCCTGGCACAGGAAAAGGGCATCGGAAATTTTTTGCTTCCTGATCATGTCCTCCACGTTGCGAATGAATTCAGAGGGAAGGATCCGTTTTCGCCTCAGGACCCACAGTCTTTCCAGGAACACCGCCAGGGCGACAACAGAGCAGAAAATGATGGGGTACATGAATATTCCCCCTCGGACAACCAGATCGATCACGTGCGCATCTCCGGAAGTTGTTGGAATCAGATTTGCATGACATCATCGTCAAAAGTGCGTGGAAAGTCAAGCAAGTTCAGCAAAGTCAAGAGCATGGAGCAAGGAGCAGGGAGCGCGGAGCAAAGAGCGCAGAGCGGAGAGTAAGCAGCAGTAATCAGTCCCCATTGACCAGTGATCAGCAACACACAGCTTATCCCTTATTTAAGAAGCGCTAACCCTAGTTCGGGCGTGGAAGCGCACAGAGCGAAGGCCGGTGGCATTTGCTCTGTGCCCCAAGCTCCCTGCTCTTTGCTCCGTGCTCCCTGCTGGTGCTGTTTCCCCCTTGACACCCGGCGAGATGTTAAGGCATTGTGATGAACAGAGGTCAAGTGAACCATGGCGTCCGTCAAGAAAAAAAGCCCGGCCAGGGACGTTGAAAAGCAGCCTGTGAACCCCTCCGACATGGTGCGAGGCCTCATGTCCCTTACGGGCAGTGCTGTCGTCAACCGCATCCTTGATATGGAGAGCCCGGAGCGGTTCGTCCGTGCCGTCTCCCGCGTGGACCTCTACTGGCTCATGAAGAAGATCGGTGAAGACGATGCCCTTCCGCTTCTCAAGCTGGCCTCCAATGAACAATGGCAGTTCATGCTGGACCTGGAACTGTGGGACCGCGACAGGGTGGATGTGGAGCGGACCACGGTGTGGCTCGGCAGCCTTTTCCAGGCCGATCCTGAAAGGACGGCCCGATGGCTTTTGAGCGAGGGTGAACTGCTGACGTACTTTTACCTTTCTCACATGATCGAAGTTCGTGTGAGGAACAAGGACGATATTTTCGAGGATGCGACCTTCCTGACTTTCGATGATGTCTATTATTTTCGCGTGCGAAACGGGGAGCATGAGGATTTTCTCCAGAACCTGCTGCGCCATCTGGCCGAGGTGGATTACCTGTGCTATCAGTCCGTCATGATGGGGCTGGCCGGAACGCTTCGAGACGAAGTGGAAGAAGAGATCTATCGGCGGCGCAACGTGCGCATTGCCGAGGACGGTTTCCTCCCCTATGATGAGGCGGTCGCCTTGTATGCTCACGTCGATCCCAACACCCTCAAGACCGAAAAGAATCTTGCTTCTCCTGCCGGCCCGGATGCCGGTCTGCCTCCCGCACCCCTGGCTCCCATTCTCCAGGTTGGAGAAAAAAGCCTCATGCTGGAAGCTGTGCGTGGAGACGGTCTGCTCCTGGACAGGATTCGCGTGGAGTTTGCCGGCCTTTGCAACCAGGTCGTGTCCGCGGACCTGGTGAGGGTGACCGATGCCGAAGACCTGGTCAAAGTTTGCAGAAAGGTAGCGGGCTACATCAACGTCGGCCTGGAGCGGCTTGCCGGCAAAGACTTGGATCTGGCTCAAGACTACCTTCGAAAGAACCCCCTGCATCAGATCTTTCGCGCCGGTTTCAGCTTCGCCCTTGAAGTGAAATGGGAGGTCGAGCGCTGGCTGAAGAAAGCCTGGTTCATTCGGCAGGGTCTCAGACCGGGCTTCTGGGATGATTGGGGCGGTACCCTGGTCGGGATTCTGCAGAAAAGGCCTCTTCTTTACAGGGGAGCCCTTTCACAGCCACCCTACGGGGACTTCGAGAACACCGCTGACGTGGACAGGTGCAGAGAGACCCTCCGTCAGATGATGGCGCTGGACGAGTTGCTGGAGAACCTTTCGTCCGATCACCCTGTGGACAGGCAGTGGTCGAAGGACCCGCTGTTCACCTTTCATTCCTTGCTTTTCAATTTCTGGGCGCGGCAGAGGCTCAAAATAGCTCCCGGTTTCGAGCCGCTTCCTCTGGAAGAGGTGAGGAACTTCTTTCGATCCGTTCGCTCCGGTGCCGACAAACCGCCTTTCAGGATGCAGGGCTTCAAAGAGGTCTTTGTCGAGGATATGACGGCCCGCCTGAAGGATCTCCATCCGGAGAAGATGAAGACCCTCCGGGAGACTCTGTCACTCGTCTGGGAGAAGTTTACGGAAGAATACGCCTGGGTCGCAACCGCGGACCTGGACGGAAAGTACCTGAAGTTTATTTTGACTTCGCCTTCTCCTGGATCTGCTCCAAGGTAAAACAGGCGGTGCAGTTTTTGCCCCAGAGCGAGAGCGTCTGGTTGCCCCTGTAAAATCTCAGGTTCTCGTAACCCTCCCGGGACAGATTCCTGAGCACGACGACAGGCACGGACAGGCCGTCGAGACTCACGCTCTCCTGATCGCTCTTTCCTGCGATCACCTCCTCGATCTTCATCGCCATTGCGACAAACCTCCTGAACGGTTCATCTGATCACTCCTAAGAACCTCGCTGTTGCATCCATCCAAAATCCCCTCTGTCTCCCCTTTACAAAGGGGAGGACTTCCAGCGGCTTTCCCCCTTTGGAAAAGGGGGAGTAAGGGGGATTTGAGCGAAGCGCCGAGGTATGGATGCTGATCACTGTTCACTGATGACCGATCACTGATGACTGATCACTGATTACTGCCCCTTGGTTCGTAGCTCCCTGCTCTTTGCTCCATGCTCTATGCTTGTTACGTCCTGATCTCCTGCACCATAAACACGATATATGAAACGGCAAAGCATATGAGCGTGATGGCCACAAGAGAGATGACATAGGGGATCACCACGATCAGACTCTGGCCCAGCGGCAACGGACTCTGAAACCGCGCCGAGAGGATCTGTTCCCAGGGTCCTCTGAGGGCCCGTGCGAGTTCGTTGGTCGTATTCGCGCTGGGATCGATGATGGTCGCCGTGGAGTTCATGTAAAGCACCATGGGTGAGGAGACGGAGACCCACTCCGTGATTTTGAAGTTCAACATCACCGCTTCGAGGCTGGGCTCATTCTTTTCTATCGGAGAGACGGCGTTGGCCACGGCACTTGCCCCGAAGAAGATCACAAAAGAAAAAAGGATCCACGCCGCCACGGAGGCCAGGGCCGAGGTGGCCGAGCTTCTGAAAAGAATGGAGAACAAAATCGAGACGCCGAGCCAGAACGAGACGTAGAAGATGCTGATCACCACGTATACGGCCAGGCGGAGAATCTCCTCGACTTCCGGGACCACGCCCAGCAGGGTGAGGCCGAAACCGGTGATAACCATCACCACGGCGATGATCATCACGGTGATCACCGTGGCGCCTGCCAGGAACTTGCCGTTGATGACCGCATCACGATAAATGGGTTGAGAAACGACCTTGACCAGGGTTCCCTGGGCTCTTTCCCGGTTGATGGCGTCGAAGCCCAGGAACAGGCCCATGAGGGGCCCGAAAAAGGCCACGAACTGAATCATGGAAAACCTGGCTCCCGCGGTGCTGAAAAGCATGAGAAAAAGGAATCGGCTGCCTTTCGGATCCTGTGCCAGGCTTTCTCTCAAACTGATCCCCGCCATGTAGCTGGTGATGAAGCTCACCATGGCGATGAGGGCAAAGAGGATCACGAAACGGTAGCTGCTGAAGTAGTCTCCGAGTTCCTTGCGATAAATGGCGAACAATCCGCTCATGGGTCAGACCTCCTGGAAATATTTCATGTAGATCTCTTCCAGGGTGTACTCCCTGCCTCCCACGCCGAACTTTTCCCTGGCAAGCTGATCAATGGAACCCTCCGCCACCATTTTGCCCTTGATCATGATGCCGACCCGGTGGGAGATTTTTTGCACCTGGTGCAGGTGGTGGGAAGAGAGAAAAACCGTGATGTTTCTTTCCCGGTTCAGAGACTGGATGAGCTCGATGAGCCGGATGGCGCCGTCAGGATCCAAACCCAGGGTGGGCTCGTCGAGAAACATGACCTTGGGATCCTTGAGAAGGACCTCGGCAACGCCCAGGCGCTGTTTCATGCCCCGGGAATAGGCTCCTACTTTTTTTCTGGCGTCGCCCGCAAGCCCCACCAGGCTGATCACGTCATCGATTTTCTGGCCTGCCTCCTTTTTGTCCATCCCGTTCAGATCGGCGATGAAGGCCAGGGTTTGCACCGCATCCATGTCTCCATAATACCCGACATTTTCAGGAAGATACCCCACGATGCGCTTGACCTCCATGGCTTTCCGCTGGGGTTCGAGCCCGCAAACCGAGGCCGAACCCTCCGAGGGCCGGGTCAGGCCGAGGAGCATGAGAAGGGTGGTGGTTTTACCCGCCCCATTGGGACCAAGGAACCCGAAGATTTCTCCCTCCCTCACCTGAAAGCTCAGCGCGTCCACCGCGGTCTGGTGATGGTAACGCTTCGTGAGGTTGTCCGTCGTGATGACTGCGTTCGTCTCCATCATGGTTATCGCCTTCCCACGTATACGAAAAGCGCCACGAGGCCGAGAAGCACCAGTACGATGATCCCGATGCCGATCCAGCCCCACACGCTGGATGCCTTGACAGACACCCGGAATTCCAGGTTCTTGTTCGCCCTTTCACCTTCGATCACGGCATTGACCGAGTAATCGCCCACCAGAGCCTGAGCCCCCGGGGTCACGGTCAGTTCGATTTGCTTGGTTTCCCCGGGAGGAAGGGTGTCCAGCTTTTCAGGCGTGAACTCCACCTTCCAGTTCTCGGGCTTGACTGAGATGAAGCGAAGGTTGTTCTGGGCGGCCGAGCCGCTGTTCTTCACGTAGAAAGAGACGTTGGCCGGTTCACCCCTCATCGCGGTCAGGGAGAGAAGTCCCGTGGGGGTACCCACATCCAGTTTGTAGGTTCCCGTGAGGATCACGTTCAATTCCGCTTCGGCCTTGGCCTCGGGCGAAGAAACTTTCACCGAAACAGGGTACTTTCCCGCTTCGGCCAGGAGATAGGGTTTGACCTCCACGGCCACGCTTTGGTTCTGTCCGGCTTTCAGCCTGAGGCTTGAAATGAATTTGTCCTCGTAGGCAGGCTTGAAATTCACCTCCCAGTTGGTGGGACCCGTGGCCGAGAGATTGAAAATGCTGTCCTTGTCGGTTTTGTTTTCCACCTCCACGGAGAATTCGAATTTGGCGTCCGTGGGACCCTGGAGCACGGGATAGGACGTGTTGAGATTGACCCCTTTGGATTTCTTCTCTTCCTCTTTCTTCTTGACCGTGATGACCACCTGGCTCGCGGAGACGAGTTTGCCGTCCTGGGTCTGGCCTTTGATGCCGAAAGTGTATTTGCCCGGCCCAACCCCTTCCTCGGGTTCCGCCTTCAGGGTCAGGCTCTTGCTTTTGTCGCTGGCCACGTACACGCCGGTCACGTCAAAACTGTAGGTTTTGATCCGGCCGTTCCAACCCTTCGGAACCTCTGTGAGGCTGAGTTCGATAAACTCGTCCTGCCTTCCCTTGTTGGTCACGGTGACGTCGATGCTCACGTCCTCACCCTCCGGCACGATGACCCCTGTGTATTCAGGGGCGACTTCGATCCCCCTCGGAGGAAGGTCTTTTTTCTCCTTTTCCTCGCACGGGGCGTCAGAGGGCAAAAAAAGCCCGGTCAACAGGGTGACCATGAAGAAAACCATCGCTGTCAAGCTCCAAAGACCATTCTTCTTTCCCTTCATAAGACCAAACTCCCTTCAATCGTCGTTAAAGTCGGCGTGTTTCGAAAGCGTATTCGCGTCGTAACCTGCCTTGGTGTAGTTATCGAGAGCCCTCATCCTGAGGCTCTTGTCCTTGATTTTTTCCGAGTGTTTGTCTGCCAGTTCCGCGGCATGGCTCCACATGCCCGAAGCCTCGTAGTCCTTGATCCTGGACTCCACCCGGCGATGCTCCTCGGAGGTTTCCATCACGTTCGAACGGCACCAGGAAATGATCCTTTTCACGGCTTTGCCGCATTCGGGGCATGTCCTGAGGGGTTCCTCGTTCACGGCCTGGAGAACCTCAAAGGGCCTCTTGCAGTGCCCGCAAGACTTCCCGGGATTTTTTGCTAGGTACTCGTAGATCGGCATCCCGTGCCTCGAAAAGATAAATGTGACAATGTAGCAGAAAATTTCAACTTGTAAAGCCCAAAATTGAAGAAGCAGGGAGCAAAGAGCAGGGAGCAGGGAGCAGGGAGCAGGGAGCGCGGAGCAGGGAGCCGACAAATCAGTGACCAGTGACCAGTGAACCAGAAGAAACAGGACAGGGGACAGCAGGGAAGAAGAAGGCGGTTCGGTGATCCGTGTGTCGTTTTTCGATTCACGATTAACGGATAACGATTCCGGGGCTGTGCTTTTAGCTTATGAACTTATGAACTCATGAGCTTACGGACTTCAATAAACGGATAACCCATCCTTTCTCGCATTTCGCGCCTTCGCGATTTTAGGCACTCTAGGCACTTTAGGCATTTTAGGCACTTTAGCGCATTTTAGGCACGTGCTCCCTGCTCCGCGCTCCCTGCTCCCTGCTGTCCTTTCCTTGACTTACCCCTAAGCCCCTTCTATAATCGTTGTTAACAACGAGAGGCGTGCAAAAATGGAAGATGAAGAATTCAGAACCAAATATGTTCACCTCAGAATACTCAAAAGTATACAGGAGTACCTCAAGGGGGACACGGAGGGGAGCGCAGCCGTTTACCCCATACGGGTCCCGGATGATTTCCTATACCAACTGGTCAAACTTCACGGTCCTGACAGCGTGGATCGCATCATCCACCAGATTTTCAAGATCGGCCTCACCGCCTGGAGCGACAAACTCTACAACGAAGTGTTCGGCTCACAGCGGGATTTGGAAACCTTCATTGATCTGCTCAAGAGGAAAACCTGAGATCGAACCTCTCTTGTCCCCGTCCTCCCGGCTCCGGGCCTGAGCCCGAAAAATGCATGAGACCCCTTACCCGCTGTTGACATTGCAGATTCTCCTTATATAATGACCCCTTTTACTTGAAACCTTTGTATTGATCATTATCATGGTTTTTGTCGGAAACATTTTAGGTTTGCGAGAGTGGATATGAAGGCGAGTGTGGAAGAGATCAGCGCGGTTAAACGAAGGCTCACAGTTGAGCTGGATGCTGAAGAGGTCAACAGGAAAATTGAGGATGCATACCGCGTTCTCAAGAAGCAGGCCAAAGTCCGCGGGTTCAGGCCCGGGAAGGTCCCCCGTGATATCCTTGAGAAGTATTACGGAGACCAGGTCGCCCAGGATGTGACAAAAGGTTTGGTGAACGAGACCTTGCCCACCGCCTTTGAGCAGACCGATACCTATCCCTTGACCATGCCGCTGGTCGAGAATGATGCTCTCAAGAAAGGGCAGAATTTCAAATATGCGGCAGTCATGGAAGTTCGGCCCAAGATCGATCTCAAGGAATACATGGGCCTTGAGGTAGAAAAAGAAAAGGCGGCGGTTTCCGACGGGGAAGTGGACGGGCAGTTGGAGGAAATCCGGAAGGCAAATGCCAGACTGAAGCCTGTCGATGAGGATCGGGGTGCCCGGCAGGATGACTGCGTGATCATTGATTACGAGGGGTTTGAGGGGGATCAACCTATCGAGGGAATCAAGGCCGAGAATTTCCTGGTCAAAATCGGAGAGGGCAAGATCCACCCGGATTTCGAAACAGGGCTGCTCGGCCTGAAGCCCGGCGATTCCAGGGAGATCACCGTAAACTTCGAAAGCGACTATCAGCACCCGAAGCTGGCCGGGAAAAAGGTGGTTTTCAAGATTAGAGTGTCGGATATCAAGGTGATGGAACTTCCTGATCTCAATGATGAATTTATTGCCGGACTGGGTGGGGAATTCAAGGACCTGGAGACGGTGAAACAAAAGATCCGGGAAGACCTCGCAGCGCGCGAGGAAAAGAGGGTGGACCGTGAGTTAAAGCGCAGCCTTCTCAACAAGATATCGGATATGGTCGAGTTTGAATTGCCGGAAAGTCTCGTGGAGGCGGAGCTGCGTTACGCGGTGGAAAGCGTCAAGCAAAACCTTCAGCGAATGGGCTCGAACCTCCAGAAGGCAGGGCTGAGCGAGGAGAAAATCCGGCAGGATTTCACGGATTCAGCCAGGAAAAGGGTGAAAGAGCTTCTTATTCTTGGAGAAGTGGCGAGGCAACATGACTTGACGGTCGATGAAATAGAACTCAACGACGGCTTCAAAGAACTGGCCGGGGGCATGGGCCAGGATCCCTCCGTCGTGCGCAGGTACTATGAAGCAAGGGGCATGGTGGAATCCTTCAGGGATAGGCTCCTGGAGGAAAAGACCTTGAATTTCCTCGTGAAGGGTGCTAAGATCGCAGAGGTCGAAGCAAGCCGACTGAGCCCCGAACCGAATGCCTCCCGGGAATGAGGAGGGGTTGAACTCCTCCGAGAGTCCCGTTATAATTCCTAACATCGGAAGATTTTCTTATGCTGATACCCATTGTGATTGAGCAATCCAGCCGCGGTGAGCGGGCTTACGATATCTACTCGAGACTGTTGAAGGATCGCATCGTTTTCATCGGGGAGCAGGTGCACGACGGGATGGCCAACACCATTATCGCCCAGTTGCTCTTCCTGGAGTCCGAGGATCCGGAAAAGGACATCAACCTTTATATCAATTCGCCGGGCGGCTCCGTGACGGCCGGCCTGGCGATTTACGACACCATGCAATATATCAGACCCGCGGTGACCACCATCTGCATGGGGCAGGCAACGAGCATGGGAGCCCTGCTCCTTGCGGCCGGGGCCAAGGGGAAGCGTTATGCTCTTCCCCATTCAAGAATCATGATTCACCAGCCCCTCGGAGGCGCTCAGGGACAGGCCACGGACATTGATATCCAGGCTCGGGAGATCCTGAAGATCAGGGAACTCCTGAATAAAATCCTTGTCAAGCACACGGGACAGCCGCTGGAAAAGATCCGCCAGGACACGGAGCGGGACTTTTTCATGGATGCCGAGGATGCCGTGAGATACGGGATCGTGGACAAGGTCATTACCGAGCGAGAAATGGGCAAGGCCCCGAAGCGTTAGGAGAGAATGGATATGCAAAGAAAAGAAGACGCCAACGAAGAGCTCCTGTGTTCCTTCTGCGGTAAGAGTCAGGATGAGGTGAAAAAACTCATTGCAGGCCCCTCGGTTTATATCTGCGATGAGTGCATTCAGCTCTGCAACGAAATCATCGCCGAAGACTACGGCCAGGATGTGGATACGGATTCCGCCGGGAGGCTGCCCAAGCCCTATGAGATCAAAGCCAACCTCGACGAGTATGTGATCGAGCAGGAAAAGCCGAAGAAGATTTTGTCCGTGGCCGTTCACAATCACTACAAGCGCATTGCCACCAAGGTGGACCTGGAGGGGGTGGAGATCCAGAAGAGCAACATCCTGCTCATCGGTCCTACCGGTTCGGGTAAAACCCTTCTTGCCCAAACCCTTGCAAGAATTTTGAAGGTTCCCTTCACCATTGCGGACGCCACGACCCTGACCGAGGCCGGCTATGTGGGCGAGGACGTGGAGAACATCATCCTCAACCTGGTCCAGAACGCGGACTACGATGTGGAGGCCGCGAGCAAGGGGATTGTCTACATCGACGAGATCGACAAGATCGCCCGCAAGTCGGACAGCCCTTCCATCACCAGGGACGTCTCGGGCGAGGGGGTGCAGCAGGCCCTGCTCAAGATCATTGAAGGGACCATGGCGAGCATTCCGCCCAAGGGCGGAAGGAAGCATCCGCAGCAGGATTTCGTGAAGGTGAACACCAACAACATCCTCTTCATCTGCGGCGGGACCTTCAACGGGCTGGACAAGATCATCCGGAACCGGATCTCGAGCAAGACCATGGGTTTCGAGGCGGCCATCCAGAGCAGCGTCGGCGATGACCTCAACAGGATCATGCCGAACGTTCAGCCTGAGGATCTCATCAAGTTCGGCATGATCCCCGAGTTTGTGGGGAGGCTGCCCATCCTTGCGACCCTGGATGACCTGAGCCTGGATGCGCTGGTCAGGATCCTGACCGAGCCGAGAAACGCTCTCGTAAAACAGTACAAGAAGCTTTTCGAAATCGAAGGGGTTTCGCTCAAGTTCACCGAGGACGCGCTGCTTGCCGTTGCCAAGGATGCGGTGAAGCGGAAGTCCGGGGCCAGGGGCTTGAGGGCCATTCTGGAATCGGTCATGCTGGAGATCATGTATGACATTCCGAGCACGCACGGGGTCCGGGAATGTGTGATCAACGAAGATGTGATCAGCAAGAAGGGCACTCCGTTGCTTATGTATGAAAATCAGGTGGGCTACGCATCGTGATGTTCAATCTCAATAAGAAAAAGCTGGGGGACATGATGCCCGAAGAATTCGATTTTCCGCTTCTCCCCCTCAGGGATGTCGTGGTTTTTCCGAACATGGTGGTTCCTCTTTTTGTGGGCAGGGACAAGTCTATCAAGGCCCTGGAATACGCCATGTCCAAGGAAAAAGAGGTCTTCCTCTCGGCTCAGAAAGACGCCAAGGTCGACAACCCGGGCCAGAGAGACATCTTCCTGTTCGGAACCCTGGGCACGGTGCTCCAGCTCCTGAGGCTTCCTGACGGCACGGTGAAGGCCCTCATCGAGGGCAAGCAGCGGGCAAAGGTCGAGGATTTCGTCCACCATCCGGATTTCTTCATGGTGCGGGTGAGAAAGGTTCTGGAAGACCAGCCCGACTCCGAGTCCCTGGCCCTGAGCAGAGCGATCGCAGAGGGCTTTGACGAGTACGCCAAGGTGAACGAAAAAATCGGCAAAGACCTGGCTGCCACGGTTTCGGCCCTCGAGGATCCGACCCGGTTGGCCGACACCATCGCGGCCCACCTTACCTTGAAGATCAGGGACAAGCAGGACCTTCTCGAAGCGGAGCGCCTCAATCACCGCCTGGAAATGCTGTTTGAAAAGATCCGCAACGAGATCAACATCCTCAAGCTCGAGAACCGCCTCAAGAAGCGGGTCAAGAAACAGATGGAGAAGACCCAGAAGGACTACTATCTGAATGAGCAGATGCGGGCCATTCAGAAGGAAATGGGCACCAAGGACGACTTCAAGGCGGAGCTGGCTGAGCTGGAAAAAAAGATCAAGAGGAAAAAGCTGTCCAAAGAGGCCCACGCAAGGACCTGGCAGGAGTTCAAGAAGCTGAAGCTGATGTCGCCCATGTCGGCCGAGGCGACGGTGGTCCGCAACTACATCGACTGGATCCTCGCGCTGCCCTGGGAGGAGCGGACCCGGGACAAGATGGACATCAAGGAGGCGGAGCGAATCCTCGACGAGGACCACTATGGTCTCAAAAAGCCCAAGGAGCGGATCCTGGAGTACCTCGCCGTCCAGGGGCTGACCAAGAAGATCAGCGGACCGATCCTTTGTCTCGTGGGGCCTCCGGGCGTGGGCAAGACCTCCATCGCCAAGTCGATCGCCCGGGCCACTTCCCGCAATTTTGTCCGCCTTTCCCTGGGCGGGGTGAGGGACGAAGCGGAGATCAGGGGTCACAGGCGGACGTACATCGGGGCGCTGCCGGGAAAGATCATCCAGTACCTCAGAAAGGCAAAATCCAAGAACCCTGTTTTCTGCCTCGATGAAGTGGACAAGATGAGCACGGATTTCCGGGGCGACCCGTCAGCCGCGCTACTCGAAGTCCTCGACCCCGAGCAGAACTACTCCTTCAACGACCACTACATGGATCTGGACTTCGATCTTTCCGAGGTCCTTTTCATCACCACGGCGAACACGCTCCACAACATCCCTTTGCCGCTTCAGGACAGGATGGAGATCATCCGGCTGCCCGGGTACACGGAGCTTGAAAAACTCAACATCGCGAAGCAGTTCCTGATCAAGAAACAGGTCGGAAAGAACGGTCTCGGCGATGTGGACATCACTTTCTCGGACAAGGCGATCCTGGCTATCATCCGCAACTACACCCGCGAAGCGGGGGTGCGAAACCTCGAGAGGGAGATCTCTTCCATTTGCCGGAAGGTGGCCAAGGAAGTCCTGCACAAGGGCAAGGACACGAAGATCAGCATCACAGGAAACTCGATCCACAAGTATCTGGGCGTCATCCAGTTCCGTTTCGGCAAAACCGAAGAGAAGGATCAGATCGGGCTGACCACGGGCCTGGCGTGGACGGATGTAGGTGGCGAGCTTCTTCAGACCGAGGCGGCCATCATGCCCGGGAAGGGCAAGCTGGTGCTCACAGGAAAACTGGGCGAGGTGATGCAGGAGTCGGCCCAGGCGGCTTTGAGTTATGTGCGCACCCGGTCCAGACAGTTGAAGCTCCCTGACAAGTTCTACGAAAACGTTGACATCCACATTCACGTGCCGGAGGGAGCCATCCCAAAAGACGGGCCGTCCGCGGGCATCGCCCTTGCCACGTCCATCGTGTCGGCCCTCACGAGAAGGCCTGTGAAGCGGGACCTTGCCATGACCGGCGAGATCACCCTGAGGGGCAGGGTTCTGCCCATCGGCGGCTTGAAGGAAAAAGTTCTAGCCGCCCACAGGGGTTTGGTCACGAGGGTGTTGATCCCCGACGAGAACAAGAAGGACATCGAGGAAATACCCAAGCGGATTCTCAAGCGGGTCGAGCTCATCCCGGTTGCGCACATGGACCAGGTGTTGAAAGAGGCTCTTGTTTTGAAGGAGGGAGAAGAGGATCTTTTTTCGCCCGAGGAAGAGTGCCAGCCTTTTTGCATCGAGGCATTGCAGGAGCCGCCGAAACCTCCTGCCCCCGATGAACTGACTGCCCATTAATTCTTCTTGACAGGCAGCCGTCGCTGTGGATAATGAGGGTTTCCATGCGGGCGGATAGCTCAGCGGGAGAGCATCGGCCTTACAAGCCGGGGGTCGCAGGTTCAAATCCTGTTCCGCCTACCAATCCTTAACATCCCTCGCCCCCTTCAGGGTGGAGAGCATGTCGAGGGGCAAGGTGAGGGGGAACGCGACGCTCCACCCGATACCGGCAATGTAGGAGCGAGCTCCTGCTCGCGAGAGTCAAAGGAATCGGATCTTTGATGTAGGGGCAGGATTTATCCGCCTCAGGTGGATTTACTCCCGCCCGCAGAAGCAAGGTTACACTGCGGGGACGTAGTTCAGTTTGGTTAGAGCGTCCCGGTCTAGTGACCGGGAAGGTCGCGAGTAATCAGAGAGGTAGCACTGCGGGGACGTAGTTCAGTTTGGTTAGAACGCCCCGGTCTAGTGACCGGGAAGGTCGCGAGTAATCAGAGAGGTAGCACTGCGGGGACGTAGTTCAGTTTGGTTAGAACGCCCCGGTCTAGTGACCGGGAAGGTCGCGAGTAATCAGAGAGGTAGCACTGCGGGGACGTAGTTCAGTTTGGTTAGAACGCCGGCCTGTCACGCCGGAGGTCGCGAGTTCGAGCCTCGTCGTCCCCGCCAATATTTAAAAGAGCCCATCTCGAAAGAGATGGGCTCTTTTGTTAACGAGAGGACGTTAGAGGCTGAACTCGGGACCTCACGCGTTTAGGCCCTGAGGCCCTGGTTACCGATCCCACGATTGTAGCGAGCAGGGTACCGGGGAGAGGGCTGTATGGAAAGTATGTTGGCTGCACTGAATTCTTGGTTAGAACGTCCCGGCGCGCTCCTCAGTGCGCGCCGGGAAGGTCGCGAGTTCGAGCCTCGTCGTCCCCGCCAATATTTAAAAGAGCCCATCTCGAAAGAGATGGGCTCTTTTGTTAACGAGAGGACGTTAGAGGCTGAACTCGGGACCTCCGGCGTGATTGGCCCTGTTCTCACTGTGCAAAGGGAGGCGTTGTGCTGATATGCCCTATTTCGTCTACATCTTGCAAAGCCTCAAAGACGGAACCTATTACGTCGGTGTTACACAAGACCTTCACGAACGTCTGGAGCGTCATAACCAAGGCAGATCGATGTTTACGAAGGGAAAACGACCGTGGGAGGTTGTTTATTGGGAAGACCATGAAACCAGGGGCTCTGCAATGAAGCGCGAGCGGAAAATAAAGTCGAAGAAGGATAAATCGTATATCGGGAGTCTGGTTAGAACGTCCCGACGCGCTCGTTAGGCGCGTCGGGAAGGTCGCGAGTTCCCCGCAAAGCGGGATCTTCGACGAGTTCCTCGTCGTCCCCGCCAATATTTAAAAGAGCCCATCTCGAAAGAGATGGGCTCTTTTGTTAAGATGGGACTCTTCAGGCTCGAACTCGCGACCTATTGCGTGTATGCCCTGTTCTAAAAAGGCTTTGTGCTGGCATGCCCTGCTATGTTTACATTCTTGAGAGTGAACTGGATGGCACGTTCTATATCGGCTCCACTCGAGACGTTGGCGAAAGGCTTGCGAGGCATAACGAAGGCCGATCCGGCTATACGAAGTCGAGAGTTCCGGTCTTTAGCACCGGCTTGAATAGCCGTTAAGGATCCGGAACCACGTGAGATCGAGAAGTCTTAGCCACGAAGGCCCCGGACGAAACGACTTCAAAGCCCTATGTCTCACTTCCCGGGACATGGGGCTTTGTCTTTTGCGGAGTTCGCGTGGGCGCTGACAGTAGAACTTGAGGTCGCAATTTGCGACCTCAACTTGGACCGACTGCAAATCGAAACAGACCACCCCACCGAGTGGAAAGGGACACCTTATGTTGCCAGCGGACACAATCAGCGAGAAAATCCTGACGATTCGTGGCAAGAAGGTAATCCTGGCCTCCGACTGTCGCCGCCAAAGCTCTCAATCAGGCTGTGAAGCGTAACGCAGCGAAGTTCCCGCCGGACTTCATGTTCCAAATCGCTGGTGAAGAGGCTGAATCCCTGAGGCGTTCAAGGTCACAATTTGTGACCTTGAAACGAGGCCAGAATATCAAGTACTTACCTCATGCTTTCACCGAGCACGGGGCAATCATGGCCGCAACCGTGTTGAACAGCCCTGAAGCCATCAGGATGAGCGTCTTCGTCGTGAGGGCGTTCGTCAAGATGCGTGAAGCCCTCATAAGTCGTTCCGAACTTGAAAGACGCCTGCTCCGGATAGAGAACGTGCTACTGGCCCATGATGAAAGCATCCGCGAGCTCTATGATCAAATCCGACCGCTTTTGCTGCCGCCGCCGGATCCTCCTAGAAAGAAGATTTACCCCGTTAAATTCAAGTTGGCAGGTTGAGGAATGAAAGGGCCGGACTTGGGGAAAAGGCGGCTGTTGGGATGGATAAGGATGGTCGAGATTCAACCGGTGTTGGATTTGAAGTCAAGGAATCAGGTGCCGGATACGGCAAATGCAAAGGGTAGGGGCATTCGCTGATTAGAGAAAGTCACAAAATCAGGGGCGTCCCCTAAGTTTTCTGGTGAAGGAACCAATAATATCCCCGGGCGCCAGGAAAGGCCTTTAAGAGTACTAATCAAGACGTGACCCCACATTCTATGGATTGAACGCAGTGAAACCCATCGGCTGATGCCTTGGGCGTCCGCAAAGATCCGGCAGGGGAAGGTGAGGAGACCTCCTGGTTTTTTTCATTCAATCCTGAAAATCCCGTCAATCCTGTCTGAAATTCGCCAGTGCATCATTTTCTGGCTGAAGATAAATCGTCTTCTTCGAGAGGCGGTACATCGGGAACTATTGATTCCAGCAAACGCAGGGCTTCTCTTGTGGATGGCGCCCGCTTGATTTTTTCCTTTAAGGCTGTTGCCGCCTCTTTGTATGCGATCTCTTTGGTGAGGGTATATAGAATATATTGATTCACTGACATGTCGCTTCGTTCCGCTTCCTGTCTTAATTTTTCTCGGAGTTCTTCAGGTATTCGAAGAGTGTATGATGCTTTCACGGTTCATTCCTCCAATAGAGCAAGAATTCGCCGGCACTCATAACCTCAATGCCCCAAGGGCGGGTCATTGCAGCCGGAAAGTGTCTCTTGTTGAAAGTTATGATATGTGTGCAATCAGACGAAACGGCGCATTCAAGAATTTTATCGTCAGAGGCATCGGAGAGAGTCGGCCTGATCTGAAGAGGCCTCCAGACAATCGACGCCCTGGCCAAGAGTGCGCTCAGTATTTTGCCGCAATCCTCTCTGGAAATCGACAGAAAACCAGCTTCGATTTTCTCATTCAAGACGCCCTCGTACTCCAAGGCCACCAACGGGGATACCGCAAAGTTTAATTCTCCTGACAATGCTCTTTTCAGCAATTTATGGGAAGCACCATTCTTGGAGTAGAGTCCGGCAACAAGTATATTGGTATCCAAAACCACCTTCATGGTGTCACATAAGCTATCACATATGATTTCATTGTCAAGAAGAGAATCTTTCCTCTTCCCGCGAACCCGCTCCCTCTCCGGAGGTTCACCAGCCTCAGGCGGTTTTTCTCGCCAGAGGCGGACAAGCCTCGCCCCAAATCCTGAAAATCCTGTGAATCCTGTCTGAAACATTCCACCACGCCTTGCGCCCCTGCGCTCTCCCCGGCCGCCGAAACCAAGAGGCATAGGTGGCTGCGTGAGACGATGCAGTTGCACTTTCAGGGCACTCACTAAGGGCACCCAAATCTACGACACATAAGGAGCTGGCGCGAAAGCTCGACGAACTCGAAATCCGGATTACCGAGCACGATGAGCAGATCCAGGCGATCTTCGAAGCCATCCGCCAGCTCATGACCCCTCCGGATCCCCCCAACCCCTTTTCTCCTCTCCTCTGGTGGGAGAGGGTGGGTGAGGGGGAGAATAAATTGATTCAAGCAGGCTGGAGTCAAGGAATTAGGCGCGGGATACGGCAAATGCAAAGGGTAGGGGCAGTCGCTGATTAAAGAAAGTCACAAAATCAGGGGTGTCCCCTAAGTCTTCCGCGAAGGAGCCCAAAATATCCTGCGGCGCCAGGAAGGGCCTTTAAGTGCACTAATCAAGACTTGACCCCACATTCCACGCTTCCGCGTAGAAAAACATAATGCAGCAAATTCCTTCGATTTATGCTAGAATCATTGACGATTAGCAATCTGAGCTCAAGAGGAAGAAGAGCGGAGGATGGGAAAATGAAAACCTTTACAGCATATGTCGAATGGGATCCTGAGACTAACCTTTATGTGGGGACGGTCCCGGGAATCCCGGGCGCCCATACCCAAGCTGGCAGCCTTGATGAACTCAAGGAAAATCTTAAAGAAGTGCTCGAATTGTGCCTCGAGGAACGTGGAAACAAATCGGAGGATATCCCTCAATTCGTCGGGATTCAGCAGATCGAGGTACCGTTTTGACGCGGCTTCCCATCGTTAACGCCAAGACCGTTGAAAAAGTGCTGTTTCGGATCGGCTTCAAGCCTGTTCGCAAAAAAGGAAGCCATGTATTCTACCGCCATCCTGACGGAAGAACGACGACCGTGCCTTTTCATTCAGGGAGGGACATAGCCCGTCCTCTGCTTCGGGAGATCCTGAAAGATATTGAACTCTCCACTGATGATCTATTAGCCGAACTTGAAAAGATCTGACTCCCTGATGATCAGTTCAAGGTTGTTTTCGAAGCCATCCGCCA
>Ga0209270_1000957_pt1 | contig 48174 bp, 45 predicted proteins | sample MTBAKSrepl1MetaG_FD_187456 | JGI IMG/M metagenome (GOLD analysis project Ga0209270, IMG submission 187456) | Enrichment culture microbial communities from Arthur Kill intertidal strait, New Jersey, USA, that are MTBE-degrading - MTBE-AKS1... | ecosystem: Environmental > Aquatic > Marine >... | reverse complement strand
TCATTTAGATTTGCTTCGAGTTTCGATATTCGAATTTCGGATTTCCGTGTCTCTGCCAAGTGGGTCAAATGGCAACCGCAAGATCATGATTTTACTTTGTCAAAATTAGAAACAGAATTTTTGAGACACGGTGCTAGGTATCGAGGGTGGTCAACCCTTCCCGCAGCGCAAACTTGGTCAGTTCGGCCACGGTAAAAAGGTTGAGCTTTTCCATGATGTTCTTGCGGTGGCTTTCGACGGTCTTGATGCTGATGTGAAGGAGGCTGGAAATGTCCTTGGTGGAGCGGCCTTCGGCGATGAGCTGAAGGATTTCAAGCTCCCGGGCGCTCAGGAGGGCTTTGATCGGAGAGCCGGTGCCAGGGGGGTGTTCCAGGTAGTCCTTAACGACCGTGGTGGTTATTTCCGGGCTCAAATAAATTTTCCCCCGCCTCACCGTGTGAATGCAATTGATCAAGTCTTCGGAGGCGCACTCCTTGAGCATGTAGCCTGAAACGCCCGCCCGCAACATTCTCTCCACGTAGAGCCGGTCCGAGTGCATGGACAGGGCGATCACCTTCACCTCCGGCATTTCGGCGACGATCTGCCGGGTGGCTTCGATCCCGTTGAGGTCCGGCATGCTGATGTCCATGATGACGATGTCGGGCTTGTGCTTCTGAACCTGGCGCAGGGCCTCGCGTCCGTTTTCCGCATCACCCACGACAACCATGCCGTCACGGTCTTGGATGATTGCGCGGAGCCCGTCTCTCAGCACTTTGTGGTCGTCGGCGATAACGATTCGGATGGCAGTAATCATTTCATTTTCCTCAGATTAAGTGTGAACCTCTCGCGGCAGAGTCAGGATAATGCGGGTCCCGGCGCCCGATCCGGAATCGATCTCGATCATCCCTCCGTAATGGCGGAGCCGTTCCCGTATGCTGAACAGTCCGAAACCCATGGATGTCCCTTGCGTGGAAGCAGTGCCTGAGGGGTTGAAACCGATTCCATCGTCCTGGATATCTAATTTCATGGCGTGATCATCGCCGGTGATCGAAATTGCAACGTTGCGAGCCTGAGCGTGCTTGACCACGTTGAAGAGCAGCTCTCGCATAGCCCGAAACAGAAAAGCCCGCTGACCGATGTCGAGACCTGCGTCACTTTCGTCGGTCTCTGTACGGATGCTCAGTCCGTGCTGCTTCTGCACGCTTTCAGCCAGCCATCCGACCGCGGCGCTCAACCCCAGTTCATACAGGATTGGGGGGCTGATCTCGAAAGTGAGCGTTCGGGTCTCTTTGGTTGTGCTCGATACGACTTGCCGTATCTCGTCGACCTGGTGCACCAAATCCGGGGATTGGAGCGACTGCCGAAAGGAGCCGAGCTTGATCTGGATCACGGCCAGGGCCTGTCCGATCCTGTCATGGATTTCGGTGCCGATCCTGCGCCGCTCTCGCTCTTCGGTTTCCATGAGCTGGGAGGCCATTTCCCGAAGCTGGGTCTCATACCTCAGAAGCTCCTCTTCGGTGCGCTTCCTTTGTTCGATTTCGTGCTTCAGTTGCTCATTGGCGCTGGAAAGCTCGATCGTGCGCTCCTTCACCCGCTGCTCCAGTTCCTTGTGATATTTCTGGAAAGCTTCTTCAGCCTTCTTCAGTTCGGTGATGTCGCGGGCCACTGAAAGGATGTGGCGGACGCCGTTGAATTCAATAATGTTGGCCGAGACCAGCCCGATTTTCGGCAGCCCGTCCTTGATCCGAAAACAGGCTTCGAGGTTTCGGATTTTTCCGGATTCGTTCAGCTTCGAAAGATAACTCTCCCGGTCCGCTTTTGCCTCCCAGAGGCCAAGATCCAAAGGGGTGCGTCCGATCAGATCCTCCTTCCGGTAACCCGTTAAGGCCACAAATCCATCGTTGACATCGACAAATGTGTTGTCCTCCAGTCTCGTGATCGAGATCGCGTCAGGGCTGGTTTGAAACACCGTACGGGCGAAGCGTTCACTTTCCTTGAGCAATCTCTCCGCCTGATTGCGGGTCTCGATCTCCTGGTTGAGCCGGGCGTTGGTCTCGCTGAGAGATGTATAAGCTGCGTTTCGGGTGCGCTCGTAGCGACGAATGACCAGACCCATGCCCACCACCAGAAGCACGCAGATCGTGATCAAGATGGTGTGCGCGGTTCTGAACCTGCTTTGGCCCGCAAGCATGGAATCCACCACGAGTTGTTCGATTGCTTTCAGTTCCTGAAGCATGCGGCTGAACGACTCTCTGAACTCCAGTGAACGTTGCTGCCCGCTCACGGGACCGGAGCTCTCAAGGTGTCTTTCAACAAGGGCTCTAAGATTCTTGTACTCTTTTCTTAACCTTTCGATTCGCCCGTCGATATCCCTCTTGAAAGCCGAACCGATTCCGGCGATTCCCGGCTCACGGGCCTGGATCAGGTTCCGGAAATAAAAGATCGAGTCATCAACGTGCTCCCAAATTCCTTGTGCATCATAGTCCATCTCGCCGTCAAGGGCTTCTTCAACCCAGAGCTGAGCCGTCGTGAATTCCAACTGAATTTCCCGGACAGCGGAAAGAAGAGGAGAACTGTGGTCGCGAACCTTGAGGCCTGCATAGAAAACGTAGCCCGCCACCGCACCTATGACAAGAAGAGCGGCGCCGATGGATGCATAGATCCGCCACGAAGCCCCGATCACCGTTTCAGGTTGGGCAGGTTTTATCGCTTTACTCATTTGCGGAATTGAAGCAGCGCAAGCTAATCTTTCCTCCAGCCAAGGCCGGTCTTGGTGCTTGGAAATTTCCCTTAAATTATAGCAAGATATATACCAGAAAAAATTAGCTATGAATATCATTGGCTTATAGGTGGGCAAGCACTCCTTCTCCGGCGAGTGTGTAAAACCTTTCCACATCTCCAGTAGAAAATCAATTCATATTAAACGGGTCTAGGAAGGCGGTAAATGGGGTGAATCGTGTATTTTACCTTTCCCTTCACCTCCCTCGGACTCCATTGACAACCCGGAGCGGGGTAGTAAGTTTAATGCGTTAGTAAACCCTCATGGCCGACGAATTGGCCGCCCCCGGGCATGAATACGCCGAAGGCGTACAAGAACGTAGGGGAGGGCTTCACGGGAGCCATGCCCGTTCGGTTCTATGGTCCCGGAGGGAACGGGTTCTCTTTCGAATTGCTCAAGACCCTGAGGTTCTCGAAGGGCATCCCGTTCCTTGGATCGGCACGGAGGCCGATCCCTACAAGGCCATTGGCCAGGCCGGTGCATTTTCACGGTAAAAAGTCTCGTTCACCCCCTTCGATAAGCTCAGGACAGGCTTCGATACCTCGCGCCGTCGCCTTAGCCGCTTTGGCGCGTCGGCGACAGGGGGAACGCTTGCAAGCGACTGTAAGTGTCGGACTTTTTGCGAGACCGTCAACATTGACGGCATCGTAAAAAGTCCGAAAACCCCGATTTTCGTCATTCCGGCGAAAGCCGGAATCCAGGAAATTCGAGGGGTTCTGGACCCCGGCTTCCGCCGGGGTGACTACTTTGACGACTTTTTACGAATTCATCAACATTAGCCTGTTGACAAATATTTCTGAATTGATAATGATCAGTCATCTTGTTCTCAGGGCAGGGTGAAAGTCCCTACCGGCGGTAATCCGATTTGTGTCGGAAAGCCCGCGAGCGCTCCAACCTTATGGGGAGGAGGTCAGCAGATCCGGTGAGAAGCCGGAGCCGACGGTTAAAGTCCGGATGGAAGAGGATAAGACAGACAGCAGCGTTCACGCCTTGTCAGCCTGCCTGTGCTGCCTGCATTGTTTAGGCGGCGATTCCTTCCTTTGCCCTGATTCTTGACAGTCCATAAAACACATGGAGGACAATCATGAGTCAGAGTCTACTTCGGCAGTTCGGTGATTCAGTTGAGCGGGTTGAAAGAGCGCTGGAAGCATTGCGTCAGGGCAGGGGTGTCCTGGTGACAGATGATGAGGAGCGCGAGAATGAAGGCGACCTCATTTTCGCCGCAGAGTCCCTGACCCGTGCCCAGATGGCCATGCTGATACGGGAGTGCAGCGGCATTGTCTGCCTCTGTTTGACCCCCGAAAAAGTCAAGGCCCTGGGGCTGCCCATGATGGTCGAGGTGAACACCAGCCGTTTTCAGACGGCCTACACGGTGTCCATCGAAGCGGCCGAAGGCGTGACCACGGGAGTGTCGGCTGCAGACAGGGTGGCCACGGTGAAAGCGGCGATCGCCGATGGCGCAAGGCCCGGGGATCTGTGCCGTCCGGGTCACGTCTTTCCGTTAAGAGCCCGTGAAGGCGGGGTGCTCGAACGAACGGGGCATACCGAGGCGACCGTGGATTTGATGAAGCTTGCGGGACTGAAGCCTTGCGGCGTGCTTTGCGAACTGACCAACCCGGACGGGACCATGGCAAGGCTCCCGGAAATCGTCGCTTTCGCCCGGATGCAACACATGCCGGTGGTGACCGTCCATGATTTGGTGCAATACCGCATGGTGAGGGAAATGCGCCCTTCTGATCTTGCATTTTCTCCCGGTGCATCGTCGCCGGATGAGGAACTCAGCGTCGCGCCCCACAACTGAATTGAATGAAATGTCATTTCGAACGAAGTGAGAAATCTTGAATTTCACAATAGCTGAAAGATCTCTCCCGGAGTTTATCCTGAGCCTGTCGAAGAGTCGAGATGACAACTTAATACAGGCGCAGTAGGTGATCTGTCATTGCGAGGAGCATAGCGACGAAGCAATCTCAGAAAAAACGAGATTGCCACGCCCTTCGGGCTCGCAATGACCTATCAAAATACAAAATGCGTTTGCATGAGTTCATGCTGACATTTAATTGTCTAAGAATAGTCTTGAAATCTTTGGGCCAATCACCAAAGTCGCCATCTGTAGGAGCAAGCTCCTGCTTGCGAAAAAATCGCGACCGGCCCGTCCTCCGCAGTAGCGACTGCTACGGAGGATGGAGAGGTCGCTCCTACAGACACAGGGTGCCGTCAGAAAGAACGAACAGTCTATCCTATTTCGAGACGGTTGATAAATACGATGCCGTTCAAGCAACACTCAATATCCTTTCCTGGAGGTTGTCGGACAGCCGCTTGAGGGGTGCTCCGGACAGGTATTTTGGCGCTCTGCGTGATGATACGTGGCAGGATGTATTGCCCTGCAGGACCTAGTGCGCTGGGATTTGATTCGCCCAAAGATCCTGTTCCGAGATCCGGTAGTCCGGCCGTTCTTCATGGATCTCGCTTTGGATCCGGCGGAAAAGGGAGACGACTTCCTGCAGACGGCCGTTGTCCAGTTCCCTGCCTTTGCGTGTGTAAAGACCCCTGCTTATTTCTCTCGACCGGTGGGCGATCTCCCTAACCAGGAACTCCTCGATGGACTCCTGAAATTCGCCGATGACTTTTCCTCCAAAGATGAGGAACACCAATCCCGCCTTTTCGAGCACATCGGCATCATAGAGAATCTTGGCCTCCAGGGTCCTGGGGACTTCTGCGTGTCCCTTGTGGGCCAGGATGCAGTGGCACACGGCATCGATCTCTTCCTGTCCATAACCCATAGAGGGGAGCAATTCCGCGGCCATCTGGGCGCCCACGGCGTCATGCCCTTCTTTTCCATGCTCAGGGGAACAGAACCCGATGTCGTGGAGAAGAACGCTGGGGATCAGCAGGGTGTAGTCCACCCCTTCTTCATCCTGTGCGATGAGGAGGGCGCGGTGCAGGTCGCGCATGACGTGGATGAAATTGTGGTGGGGCCTGCCGGCCTTTGCGTAAAGACCCTTCGCCTCCCTGTAAACCTGAAGAATCCGGGGATCCGCGGTGATGTGTGCGTCCAGGGTTGGGTTCAATGTATCCTCCTCATGAAATCTGCTGTCGCAGATTTCATATAACGCCCCTTCGGGGCTTCACTCTCGCCGAAGCGTTCCCATCTCCCAACGTAGGGAACGGGTTCTCTTTCGACTTGCTCAAGACCCTGAGGTTCTCGAAGGGCACCCCGTTCCAAGGATCGGCACGGAGGCCCATCCCTACAAAAACAACCGTACGGAAAACCCGCTACGGTTGGACTTGGAGTGACGTTTGCCTGCGGCCAAGGCCCTGCATCAGGAAGGTTTGAAGGGTTTCACGAGGTCTTCGAAAATGTTCAGAACCTCCCCGATAAAGGGAGGGTCGTTCACATGGCTGTTGATCTCTAAAACCGGAATGCTTGGCTTCAATCGATCCCTGAGGAACTGAGTGAAAGTCTTATCCGCTTCCACGTCACGGAAGTGAAGTCCGTCCCGGTTATAGAAGGAAAAACCTCCCGTCGGAATGACGACAACTACAGGCCCGGTTGCCCGGTTGAGACGCTCCACCATCACCTCGGCGACACGAATCATCTGTTCTTTGGTCAGACGCACCAGCGTGATGTGGGGATTGTGGCGCACAAAGGGCTGGGCACGGTATACCTCGGGAACGGTTTCAGGTTCCCTCAAGGTGATGAGGTCGAGTCCACCGGGGACAACGAGCCTCGGTAAACCTTTGAGGCCCCCTGCCAGCAGTCGCGAGGAATCGCTCGCATGAATGCCGCCGAATATCTCGTCGACCAATTCGTGGGTGCTCAAATCAAAAAGGGCGTCGAGAAGCCCTTCCGTGGCGAGTTCCTCCATGGCTTTACCGCCCGTGCCGTTGGAATGAAAGGCATAGACCTCGTAGCCTTTCTCCTCGAGCTTCGGTTTGATGGCCAGGGCGGCCGGGGTGGTTTGACCGTAGATGGTGATGCCTACGCGAAGTCGCCGGGAGGCGTCCTCCGTCAATCGGACGTTCGCCATTCCCACCACGGCGCCGGCGGCATTGGCAAGAATCCTCCTCGTGAGGGTATTGAGCCCCAGGATGTCCACCACGGAGTGCATGATGGTAATGTCCCGGGTCCCGGTGTAGATGCCGAAGGGAGCCTGGCCCGAGGCCACGGTGGACACCATCACCTTGGGAACCCCGATAGGAAGGGTGCGCATGGCGTACGTGCCGATCTCGGTGCCCTGGGCGCCGCCGAGGCCGATCACCGCACACACCTTGCCTTCGTCGTAGAGCTTTCGCAGGATCCTGGCAGACCCCTTGGCCATGGCCCGAATGCCGCGGTTCCGTGTTTCTTTTTCACCGCTCCGTGCAATGAGGTCGGACCTGTCCTCTCCTCCCTCACGGGCGATCTCATCGGCCGACACCTGGGGCACAGGGGCCTGGGGGTCGATCCTTTCCAGAATACCCGTGTCCAGGATCAGGGTCCCGTAGCCTTCAGATTCGATCCGGGCCTTGACAAAGCCTGCTTCCGGGCCTTTGGTATCCAGGGTGGCGATGATGGCGATGGCTTTCTTTTCCATGGGGAATGCCCAACAAGGATTACCACAGAGACACCCGCCGTCGCCGTGCTATGGCGGGCAGGCAGAGGGCATAAAGAAAAACAAAATCTCCTCCGTGTCCTCCGTGCCTCTGTGGTGAGTCCCGGTTCTACGAAGGCCTGAAAGTCCTGTTCCAGTAGTCCCTGTTCTTGATTTCCACCTTGATCTTCTTCACTTCGTTGATGAACTCGGCCATGATCTCCGCTTTCTTGTAAAAGATTCGCTTCCCCTTTTCCGCAGAGGCCCGGAAAGGGTTGCCCGGACGGCCGATCAGGCCGGTGTCGCTGTATTCCACGTGATCCATGGGCACCCAGGCCACGTCCAGGCCGTTCATGGTGAGATAGGGAGACCCGTTGGCTTTCGTAAACTTGTCGCTGACCTCGCTGATCCACTTGGGAGGGTGAGTCCAGTCCTTGTCGGTCCTTTCGAGATGGACGATTTGTTTCCCGTAAAGCTGCTCAAAGTACAGGCACTCCGCGGCTTCCACTTCGCTGCCATGCCACCCCGGGGCCTCCTCGGGCGGGTTTTCGATGATGCCGGCATTTTTCAGAAGCGCAGGTGCAGCCTCCGCATCGTTGCGGTAGCAGCAGACGAATGCATTCGTTTCGTATCTCAGGGCACGCAGGGCCGGGTCCACGGCCTTCATGTTCGATGTGTGCCCCGTGGCAAAGATGAGCTTGTTGAATCCATTGTGGATGAGGGATCTTCCCACCTCGTAGAGCACGTTCTGGTAGGTCGCTGCGCTCAGGGTCACGGTTCCGGAGCCGACCCCGGCTTCGTGAAAGTGCTGGGGTGAATAGCCGAAGGGGATGAGCTGGTAGTAGGGCACATCGGCCATTTCAGCAGCGATCATGCACGGCAGTTCCGTGGCAATGCTGTCGGTGCAGACCGGCAGATGCCTTCCGTGCTGTTCCGTGCTGCCCAGGGGGATGAGGACGATGTCCGTCTGCTTCAACCACTCCCGGACATCCAGGTATCCGCACCGGAAAAGGTTGTAGATTTTTTCCTTTTTCACTTCCTTTTTCTCTTCATATTCCATGGTAAACCTCCTTGATTAGTAACCTTTTAGCTTTTTGAAATCATGATTCCCGGTGCCGGGCATGCTTGATTACAATTTGTTGGTCAGCCGGATCAATGCGGCCCGGCGGTGAGCGTCCATGGTCTCAAACTCCGCCTGCCGGACCGAGTACGGGGCAAGCTTCTGCACCCCTCGTTCATCCACCCACTGGTGGGTGATGACTTTGAGGTACATGCCGACCCAGAGGCCTCCGGTGTATCGGGCGCCTCGCAGGGTAGGAAGGATGTGGTTGGTGCCGGCCACCTTGTCGGCGAACACCTCTGCCGCGGCTTCGCCCAGAAACAGCGATCCGTAGCAGGTGAGCAAAGGCAGGAGAGCCTTGGGGTCCCTGGCATGGACCTCCAGGTGTTCGGGGGCCCATTCATTCGCCCACGCGCACGCATCCTCTATGGTCTTTGCCACGACCACCTCTCCCTTGTTCACCCATGACGTGCGTGTGACCTCTTCGGTCTTGAGGTCCTTGAGCTGCCTCTCCACCTCGTCCAGGACCTGCTGTCCGAGTTTCTCGGAAGTGGTGACAAAGGCGGCCCGCGCCTCGGGGTCGTGCTCGGCCTGGGCCAGCAGGTCGGCGACGATGTAGTCAGGCCGGCCGGTTTCGTCGGCAATGACCAGGACTTCGCTCGGCCCGGCCAGCAGGTCGATGCCGACGGTGCCGAAGACCTGGCGCTTGGCCTCCATCACCCATTGGTTGCCGGGGCCGACGATGAGGTCCACGGGTTTGATGGTTTCCGTGCCGAAGGCCATGGCTGCAATGGCCTGAGCTCCGCCGATGCAATAGATCTCATCGGCGCCCAGGGCCGCCATGGTGTAAAGAATGGCGGGATTGATTCGCCCCTCCCGGCCGGGCGAGGAGCAGGCCACGACCCGTTTGACCCCGGCAACCTTGGCCGGGGCGAGGGACATGACCGCGGAAGTCAGGCAGGGATAGCGTCCTGCAGGCACATAGGCGGCGCAGGAATCCACGGGCACCAGGCGATGTCCCATGAAGACACCCGGGATCATCTCCTGCTCGAACTCACGCATGCTGGCTTTCTGGGCCTCTGCAAAAGCAGTCACTCGCTGTATGGCGAAATCCAGTCCCTCGATGATCTCCGGCGGAAGCTCTTTCTTGGCGGCCTGGATCTGGTCTTCACCCACGCGATAGGGGCCTTCGAACTTGTCGAATGTGCGGGAGTAGTATTCGATCGCCTTGTCTCCCTCGTTCTTCACCCGCTCGATGATGTCTTCCACGGTCTGGCGCAGTTTCTTTTCGTCGGCAGCCGTGACGGGCCTGGCTGCCTTGAGCACTTTTACCTCCATGTTCAAACCTCCCTCAGTTCACTAAGATTTTCACGAATTTTCAAAAAAGCCCTGACGATGTCATCCATGTCCCGCTCGGCCCCCAGAAGGACCTGGTGCCTCAAGAGAATGGTGCAGGTGCATGCCTCTTCAGCGGCCGGGCATTCCAGTTCAGCCGGGTTGACCGCTTCCCGGTAACGCTCTGTGAGGTGGGGCCCGAGGTATTGGGCGAGGTTCTCGGTCTCGAAAACAGGATGACGGTAAAGGGGCATGCGGTCGCCCGGGACAAAAGGAATCCCTTCGGCATTCAACACTTCACACAGGCGATCGGGGCCGAGTCCTCCGAATGATTCAGGATCATAGCGGAGAAAGTAGTAATAGTAACCGTGCTTCATGGCGGGGTAGTCCCGGCGCACAGGGTTGAGTCCGGGGATTTGTTCGAGTCCCCGGGTGAGCCGGGCCGCGTTGGCCTGGCGGACGCCGTCCTGGGCCGAGAAGCGCTCCAGTTGTCCGAGCAGCACGGCGGACTGAAACTCGGAAATCCGGTAATTGCTCGAAAGACGCTGGCACGTGAGATCGGAAGAGCGAACTCCGGGTTTGTTCCTGAACCGGCCGAAGGCTCGGAGGGCCACGATCTTTTCCGCCAACCCTGGATCATTGGTCATCACCGCTCCGCCCTCTCCCGAGGTAATCGTTTTGTTGGATTGGAAGCTGAAGGTCCCCGTGTGTCCCCACGTCCCTGCCTTTTTTCCATGCATGGAGGCGTCGATAGCCTGCGCGGAATCCTCCACGATAAAGAAATGGTGCTTGTCAGCGAGCTGTTTCAGAGCCGGCATGTCCGCCATCTGGCCTCCCAGGTGCACGGGCATGACGGCCCGGGTGCGAGCGGTGATCTTATGCCCCACGTCCAGCGGGTCCAGACAGTAGCTCTGCGGATCGATGTCCGCGAACACCGGCACGGCTCCGACCATGAGCACGGACGTGGCCGTGGAGATAAAGGTGTAGGGCGGAACGATCACCTCGTCGCCGGGCAAGATGCCCAGGGCTTTGAGGGCGATTTCAATGGCCACGCTGCCGTTTGCAACCGGCAGGGCATACCCGGCGCCATGAAGATGGGCGAACCGCTCACCGAAAAGGGTGCCGAGTGATTCGGGATCGTCGCCCTGAAGACCCGCGAACCAGCGATGTCCTGTGAGGACTTTGTCGAGCCACCGTCTTTCTTCTTCTCCACCCTGAGGCCATGCGGGGTAGGGTTGAGTCCTGATGGGGGTTCCGCCGTACAGAGCCAGTCGAGCCATGGGAAGCCTCACTTCTAAAAAGGGGGACGGTTCTCAACGCCCCAGGGCGTTTCTTGAATGATCTCGATCATCCGCCGATTGTGCTGCCGCATCGCCTTTTCAGCGGCTTTAGAGTCCTTGTGCTTGAAGGCATGAAGGATTCTCCTGTGAAACTCCAGAAACTCGCCGAAGTGGGGCGACAGCCTGAAAGCGAGGGGAAGGGCTTTGTAGCGAAGAGTTGCCAGGATCTCCTGAAGCAGTTCGTTGCCGCATACCTCGTAAATGAGCACATGAAAGCGGTGGTCGGTCTGGGAATACCCGATCGGATCTTCGGCCTTGACCACTTTTTCCTGCTCCGAGAGACAATCCTCCATCTCCTGGACTGTTTCCGGCGTCACCCGGCCGGCTGCAAGGCGCGCGGCAAGACCCTCCACGGTTTCGCGCACCTCGTAGAGCTCGAGAGCCATTTCACGGGTGAGTTCCCGGACCCGCACCCCTTTGTGAGGTGTGTGGAGCAGAATCCCCTCCTGTTCCAGCCTGCGGATCGCTTCCCAAATTGGAGTGCGGCTCACCGCCAGTTCCTGGGTCAGCTTTTCCACGTTGATGTAACTGCCCGGCGCGAACCGCTGGTCGGCGATCATTTCTTTCAAAATGTCGTAGACCTGGGCATTCAGGTTCGTCCTGACGACTTTGTAGGGTTTTTCTGCAAGGTCGGGCATAAGGCCATCCTCTTCTACCGAAAGAGCCTAGTGCCGTGTCTCAGAAGTTTTGCACCTAAATATGGCAAGTTGAAATCTTGCAATCAGTTCCATATTTGACCCACTTCGCGCAGACACGGAAATTCGAAGCACGAAATCCGAAATCCGAAACAATCTCAAAACGACAATGTCCAAAATCTAGAATAAACAGAAACAAAGCCCGCTTCCATTGTTTTGGTCATTCGTATTTTAATCATTCGAATTTGTTTCGAATTTCGATATTGGAGTTTCGAATTTAGAGAATCCATCTAATTTTCGCATAGGTTGAATTGCCAAAAAAATGACACAGAACTTATGAGACATGATGCTAGTAGCACCGGCCGCCGCTTCTGTCAATACATTTCATGAAAAATAAAATATGGAATACGAAACATGGACTTCTTGACGGTGATCCTTTGTTTTTGATATGAAATCTGCCGAAGCAGATTTCATGAATCGGGGAGGGTGAGAATGACCGGGATCAAGCAGAAAAGCGAGAAGGCCAGGAAAGACTGGATTCAGATCGACGCCTTGTCCTGCGGGACAGGCTGGGATGAGAGGGATCTCGAGAAGCCTCAAATCCTGATCGAAGACGTTTTCGGAACCAGCCATCCCGGCAGTTTCCATCTGGACGAACTGGCTGAGGAGGTTTCCGTCGGCGTATCCCAGGACGGAGGCAAGCCGGCCCGGTTTCACGGCACCGACCTCTGTGACGGATGGGCCATGCTCCACGACGGCATGAACTACATCCTTCCCTCCCGCGAGGTTCTCTGTGATCTTGTCGAAGTGCACGGCCGGGTCATTCCCTGGGATGGCATCGTGCTCGTTTCCTCCTGCGACAAGTCCATCCCGGCCCACCTCATGGCGGCTTGCCGCCTGAACATCCCGGCCCTGCACATCCCGGGAGGGAGCAACCGGATCGGACCGAACATGACCCACAGCCTTCTTGTGGGTGAGACGGCGTCGAAGATGAGACAGGGAGAGGATGTGTCCAGAGAGGTGCGGGACTACAAGCTTTCCGGGTGTCCCGGTTACGGAGCCTGCCAGTTCATGGGAACGGCCAGCACCATGCAGTGCATGTCCGAGGCCCTGGGAATGACGCTGCCCGGAGCGGCTCTAAGCCCTGCGAGTCTCTTTGACATTCGGCGAGGCGCTCGCCAGGCCGGCCGACAGATCATGGCCTTGTGCAAAAAAGGCATCAAACCCTCCGATATTCTCACCAGGGAAGCCTTTGCCAATGCCATCCGGGTCCATGCGGCCATCTCCGGATCTACCAATGCCCTCATCCACCTGCCCGCGATTGCCCATGAACTGGGTCTGGATGTTTCCCCGGACCTTTTTGACCGGTTGAACCATGAGACTCCTTACCTGGCCAGTGTACAGCCTTCAGGCGCCTACCTGAGCGAGTTGTTCTGGTACGCAGGAGGCGTGCCCCGGGTCCAGCTTGAACTCAGGGACATGCTTGATCTCAGGGTCATGACCGTCACAGGGAAGACCCTGGGAGATAACCTGAAAGCGCTCGATAGGGATGGCTTTTTCAGGCGGGGTGAGGGTTACCTGGCCAATTACCGCCTGAAGCGGGAAGAGGTGATTCGCCCTGCACAGAAAAGCCGGGCACAAGGATCAATAGCCGTCCTGAAAGGCAACATTGCGCCTGAAGGGGCGGTTGTGAAATTTTCGGCCGTGGATCCTTCCATGAGGGTTCACAGCGGGCCGGCCAAGGTCTTTGACAGGGAGGAGGAGGCTCTGGCAGCGATCATGAAGGGAGAAGTCGAGCCCGGGTCCGTGGTGGTCCTCCGTTATGAAGGACCGAGGGGAAGCGGCATGCCCGAGATTCTTGCCACCACCGAGGCCCTGGTGACCATGCCCGGACTGGGCCACACGGCGATCATCACGGACGGAAGATTTTCCGGGGCGACAAGGGGACCGTGCATCGGCCATGTGTCGCCCGAAGCGGTCACGGGAGGGCCCATCGCGCTCCTGGAGGACGGGGACATGATTGAGATTGATATTCCCGGGCGCACCCTTTCCTTGGTGGGGCACAAGGGGAAGATGCTGAAACCCCGGGAAGCGGATGCGCTTCTGGCCGGCAGGAGAAAGAAATGGAAGGCTCCCGCGTTTCATCATACGCCGGGTGTCCTGAGGCGTTATTCCATGCGCGCCGCCTCCGCTATGCGAGGCGCCTATCTGGAGGACTGAGAGTCACAGCGAATCGGCATCCGGGAATTTGGATTCACCACGGAGGCACTGAGGATACAGAGAGGGAGATTTATTTTTTCGTCTATCGGGAGATACCGATAGACGAAAAGATCCCTGGTCCCCTCCGAAAGAGTCCGGAGTTCCATAGAATGGACCTGCCGCAAGCAGGCAATCGTCTGAAATCAATTTCATGATACGATTGCTTTGCAAATCTGATCACTAACGCTGTTTGTTCATGCTGCTTAGGATATAGAGGTTCTTTGTGCAGAACATTTTTGTTTGTCGGTATCTCCCGACAAACAAAAACCTCTCTCTGTGTACTCTGAGCCTCTGTGGTGATAATTCTATTTTGGACAGGGACAAACTTAACGAGGAGGAGGCGATCATGAGTGATGAGAAAGTTGTGAAGTACGACGAGTTCGGGATCATGGACGGATCAACCATGGGCAAGCCGAGGAAGATGACCCGTGACATCTGGCTCCAGGAGGTTTTTCCCGAGTGGGGATCCTACCTCAACTATGAAATCGACCAGTTCGAGGTGAAACCGGGCACGGCAGCGCTGTGGTTTTTCGGCGGGCCGTCCTTTGCGCTGAAATCCCAGGCAGGAGCGGTTTTCACCGTGGATCTCTATTCGGGTTCCAGCATGTTCACCGATTATTCCTACTGCGGCGTCTGCCGCACCAGCGGAGCGGACAAGCTCTGGTGGATTCGCATCAATCCCCATGTCATCGATCCGTGGAAGTTCAAGCGACTGGACGCCGTGTGCATCACCCATCATCACCAGGACCATTTGGATTTCTACACGATCAGCGCGGCCCTCCAGACCACCAAGTGTAAATTCATCGGCCCGCCCGAGTCCTGCCGGCGCATGAAAAGGGATATGGGTGTTCCGGAAGATCGCATCATTGTGGCCGAGGTGGGAAAGAGCATCCAGATCGAGGACATGAAAATCGACTTTGCTCCCAACTTCGACACCATCGCGACCAAGACCGGGTTCGAGACGCCCGCGCCCTTCGAGGAAGTGGCGGTGAGCTACATCTTCAACACCGAAGGGGGCGGCATGGCTTTCCTGGGTGACAGTCTGTACCACAACGGCTACCGCATGGTGGGTGAAAAATACAACATTGACTGGTTCACCATGAACATGGGAAACAACGCTCCGGGTTACACGGACAAGGCTTCGCCCTGGGATCTGTGGCGAATCGCCGAAGCTCTGAATGCCCGGGTCGTCTGTCCCATGCACTTCGACAACTGGGGCAACTGCTTCGAGGACCCCTCCTACCTGGAATACATCGTGGACCGCAAGGCCAAGGAAAAGAAGCTTGACCTTCGCACGGTGGTGCTCATGTCCGGAGCGAGGTACATTCATCCGGATGACATGAACATCGGCCGCTACATCTATCCCGATTGGCGGGAACGGATGAACTGGAAGAAGAGCATCGAGTACGGCCCCGAGTGCAAGTAGCAGGGAAAACCGGCAGGCGGAGTTAGGCCCCAAAAGGATCCGGTAGGCACCATGACATAAAAAAGCCCCCGGCCGATGCAGGGACATTCAAAACACTCATGGATTCTTTGGCTCGTGGGATTCCGTGTCTTGTGCAGGAGCACGGTTCCCACTAATGGGGTTTGTGCAGAACTATCTCCAGATGCTTGGAAAAAAGTTCGAAATCTTTGTCGTTCGTATAGATTGAGAAACTGTTTCTGGCAGCCACGGCGCAAATCAAGAAATCAGTATTGGAGCCCTGTACTCCCTCTGAACGGCACCGGTTGAAAAACTGTGCCGCCGTAACATAGTCCTCGGTGAGAATGGGAAGATCTGGAAAACTCTCGAGGTGCTTCCGCAAGGTTCTAAACTGTGATTCGCTGCGAATACCCGACAGGATTTCCTGGCGTATAGGGCCGATCATTTGGACGCGATGGTCGTGGATCAAATGACGAAGCTCTTGGACCGGAGCAAGGGACTCGCTTGCATTGCGCCTCAGAGCCAGAGACCAGACACTCGTGTCGACGATGACCTTCATGCCCGGCTTCTCTGTTTCTTGTAATCGTATGCAGGGTCGTAATCGACCGTGCCAAACATCGAGAGAATTCTCTCTTGTTCCAGTTGATGGATGTATTCAACGAGTGCCCTTGAGACAGCCTCCTTCTTTGTTTTGTGTCCACCAAGTCTAACAGCCTTCAGAATGAGTTTGTCGTCTATCTGCAGATTGGTTGCCATCAGAATCACCTCCGCTTAAGCCTACACAGATTATTACACATGATATTGTGTGAAATCAAAAAGAAATTTCTATTCTGCTACTTCTCCTTTTTAGCCCGGGGCTTCTGGATCTTGCGGGAAGCGAATCGGGCCGTGGTCTCACGGAGCAATTGAGTTTGTTACACAGGTTTTGCTGCGCCGAAGCCGGCGATGGAACCCGTGAGGATACTTTTCCCGTAGTGCTTTCTTTCATGACAGGGGCTACATAATCAATGTCTGACCCCTCTTTTGGCCTTGACCGAACAGAAACATCATACTATATGAATCATCGCAGAATGGTATCGACAATCCGCTCCCCCTCACCCCAACCCTCTCCCCCCACCGCTGGGGTAGAGGGTTGGGGTGAGGGGGCATCAGCGCGTTGAAATAATTGTGAGATCGTTGATAAGTCGTTGCATGATCGAGGGTTGGACATGTTGATCAATTCGGCTCCCCTGGCTTCATCGGTCGAGAAACTGCGCGCCGGTTCCATGGACCTTCTTGGGTGCGTGGTTGAGATGTGCGACCGTTTGGAAAAACTGGACACGCGCATCCAAGCCATGCTGCCGGAGCCTGGTCGGCGCGAACGGCTGATCTCTGAGGCGAAAAAACTCCAGGCGCGTTACCCGGATCCGGCACGCCGGCCGCCTCTCTACGGCGCCCTGGTTGCCGTGAAGGATGTTTTCCACGTCTCCGGCTTTGTGACGGCCGCAGGGTCGGCGGTGCCTCCGGAACTTTTTGCCGGCCCCGAGGCCGCATGTGTCCGAAAGCTTCGCGATGCCGGTGCGATCATCCTTGGAAAATCCGTTACAACCGAGTTCGCGTATTTTGAGCCCGGTCCCACCCGAAATCCCCACAACCTTTCACACACTCCCGGCGGGTCGAGCAGCGGGTCGGCTGCGGCGGTGGCGGCGGGGCTCTGCACCCTGTCCCTGGGCACCCAGACCATAGGCTCCGTCATCCGGCCGGCGGCGTTTTGCGGCATTACCGGCTTTAAGCCATCCCTTCATCGGATCCCGACAGCAGGGCTCGTCTATTTCTCGCGTACCGTGGACCAGGTTGGGTTTTTCACACAAGATCCGGCAGGCACGGCATTGGCCGCGTCGGTGCTCTGCGAACCGTGGAACCCTGTTTCTCCGCCGGCCGGCCGGCCTGTCTTGGGAGTCCCCACGGGTCCCTACCTGCAACAGGCGGAACCGGAGGGACTGAAGGCATTCGAGCAGCACTTGTCAAGGCTGGAAGCGATGGGCTGCGGGATTAAGCGTGTGCCGGCCTTCCCTCACATTGGGGAGCTCAATGATCTTCACAGGCGCATGGTCTTCGCCGAGTTTGCCCGGGAGCATGCAGAAATCTACGCCATGCATGCGCCTCTCTACCGCAAGCGGACCGCCGAAATTATAGAGATTGGAAAAGAGGTCGGTGACCATGAACTGGAGGCTGCCAGAGCCCATTGCGTCACCTTGAGGCAAGACCTGGAGGCTGCCATGGCTCAGGCGGGCATTGATCTTTGGGTTTCCCCGTCAGCTCGCGGCCCCGCCCCTGAAGGGATTCAGGCCACGGGCGATCCCAACATGAACTTACCCTGGACCCATGCGGGAATGCCGGTGATCACTCTGCCTGCCGGGTATGCCGAGAACGGGCTTCCCCTTGGTTCGCAGTTTGTCGCTCCTTTTGGTGCGGATGAACAACTCGTGGCCTGGTGCCGGGTGCTTGCAGGTTGCTGATAAACGTCCACCTGCTGCGTCGCCTTCGTTCCTCGCCCTGTTAAATTCTCGCGGGATGGGACGGCGAAGGCGCATTGTGAGATTGCCACGGCGCCTTGCGCCTCGCAATGACAGGTCCTGTGTAAACTACTTTGTGCTCGGGGTAGTAACAGGGAGAGTCACTGCCATGTACCGGACTGTACGTATCGCTGCCGGGGATGAGCGAGATTTATCGTGCAACCTTCAAAGAAAGGAGAAAGGTTATGGATCAAAACGTCGTTGATTTGTGCGAAAAAGACTCTGCTGAATCCTTGGATCGGCGTCAATTCCTCAAGAAACTCACGTTGGTTGCCGGCGGCGCCGCCGCCGCCCATGCACTGCTGCCTTTGGTCGAAAGGAATTGGGCGGAGGCTCAGCTCATAGCGAAAGATGATGCGCGACTGATGGTGGAGGACATGAAATACTCCGGTGAGACAGGAGAGGTTCGGGCCGTTTTCGTCAGACCTAAGGGGGATGCGAAACTTCCCGGTGTGATCGTCATCCACGAGAACAGAGGATTGAACGCTCACATCGAGGATGTAACAAGGCGGATCGCTCTGGAGGGGTTCTTGGCTCTAGCGCCGGACGCCTTGTCGCCCGTTGGTGGGACTCCCCAGGACTCTGAAAAGGCCCCTGCGCTCATCAGGGAACTGGACAAGGTAAAGACCATAAAGAATTACCTTGCTGCGGTGAAGTACATAAAGAGTCATCCCAAGTCTACCGGAAAAGTCGGAGTCGTAGGGTTCTGCTGGGGAGGCGCCATGGCCAACCAGGTGGCTGTTCATTCTCAGGATGTGGTTGCCGCCGTTCCCTATTACGGCGCCGCGCCGGCCCCTGAAGACGTACCCAAAATGAGAGCCTCGTTGCTCCTGCATTATGCCGGTCTCGATGAAAGAATTAATAGTGGTATCCCGGCATTTGAAGCTGCCCTCAAGAAAGCCTCCGTGGATTACAAAATCTACATGTATGAGGGGGCGCAACATGCGTTCAATAACGACACAGCCCCTGCAAGATACAATAAGGATGCAGCCCAGCTTGCCTGGCAGCGGACCATATCCTTTCTAAAGGAAAAGCTCAAAACATGAGCATGGGGCCGGGCTTCTTCATTTGCCCATGCAGCACTTCTTATACTTCTTGCCGCTGCCGCAGGGGCAGGGAGCGTTGCGACCTATCCTGGGATCAGTCCGGGTTCGGGTGGCAGGGCGAGGAGACGTTTGCCCGTCGCCGGTCTCGCGGTCCCCTAAAGCGGACAGTTGTGCGAGAAAAGGCCGGGCATGGGTAAAAAAGCGTTTGTACCCTGCACACAGATAGTTCAGCCCTGCTTCACCATCCGGTGTGCGGAGAATGCGGTCCTTCGGGCACCCACCGTTGCAGAGAGGGAGGACCTCACATTCCAGGCAGTAACGGGGCAGGGTATCCCGTTTGAGCCGGCCGAATGCCCTCTGGGCCGGACTTTCGATGAGATCAACCAGGCGCGTCTGGCGGATATTCCCGACGTGGTGGTCCTTGTCGACGAAGTGATCACAGGCAAAAAAATCTCCGTTGTGTTCGAGCACGGGGACATCACCGCAGATTTCCTTAAAGATGCACAGCGTGTGCTCTTGTCCCAGGGCGGTTCCGGCCGCCTCCTCAAATATCTGGATTTTCACTTCCCCGATGTCCTGACTCATCCACTCATCAAAGATGGTGCAGAGAAAAGCGCCCAGATCCTCAGATGGCACCGTGCCGGGGCTCGTGACTCCTTCAGTATGCGGCCGGGGCTCCACCAGGGGCAGGAAACCGATGTGTGTGGCTTTGATCCGCTTGAAAAACCGGTAGACCTCGGTCGGGTGGAGGACATTCTGGCTGTGGAGCACGCACAGAATATCGCACGGGATGCCGTGCTCGCGCAGGAGTTCATAGCCGTGCATTGCCCGGCTGTGGGTGGGTTGTCCTCCCTTGGTGAGGCGATGGGTGTCGTGCATTTCTTGTGGACCGTCCAGGCTGATTCCCACGGCGAAACCTTCTGCGGCTAAAAAGCGACACCAGTCCTCGTCGATGAGAGTGCCGTTGGTTTGAATCCCGTTGACGATCCGACCGTGAGAGGGCCGGTGCTTGCGCTGCAGCTCAACGATCCTGTGAAAGTAGTCCAGTCCCAGCAGGGTGGGCTCCCCGCCGTGCCAGGCAAAACTGATCACGGGATCAGGGGACGTCTCGATGTGCTGAATGATGTATTGCTCCAGGATATCATCCGGCATGCGAAAGGACTGCTCGTCAGGGTAGAGGCTCTGTTTTTTCAGGTAGTAGCAGTAATCGCAATTGAGGTTGCAGACCGAGCCGACAGGTTTCGCGAAAATCTGATAGGGGCGGGAGGCCTCGACCACTGTACCATCCATCATTCAGAATCGAAAAAAGAAAACTCCTACTTCTTCTTTTTGATCAGCGTAGGTTGAATCCTGAGGGCGGCGAATTTTGCCGTGGTCTCGCGGATGCCTTTTTCCACCGGGATGCGCTCCATGCTGGAGGCGCCCACGAAACCGTGGATCGGAGCCCGCTTGAGCACCTCCTCCACGTCGGAGGGCGAGGAGATGGGCCCGCCGTGACAGAGCACGAAAACGTCGCGGTTCACCGATCGGGCGGCCTTGGCAATCTCTGCGGTCTGCTCCGCGGCCTCTTCGAGGCTCATGGTTTTCTTTGCTCCGATGGCGCCGCCGATGGTCAGCCCCATGTGGGCCAGGATGCAGTCGCACCCTGCTTTGGCCATCTTTCGAGCCTCATCAGGATTGAAGACATAGGCGGTGGTGAAAAAATCCATCTCATGGGCTATGGCGATCATTTCCACTTCCTTGTCGTAGCTCATGCCGGTTTCCTCGAGGGCGGCCCTGAAGGTCCCGTCAATCATCCCGATGGTTGGGAAGTTGTTGATGCCCGAGAAGCCCGCTTCGCCGATCTTCCACAGGAAGACCTCCATGACCTTGGTGGGATCCGTCCCGTTCACGGAGCAGATGACCGGGGCCTCTTTCACGATGGGGAGAATGTGCCTTTCGCCAAGCTCCAGGGAGACGTCGTTTGCATTCCCGTAAGCCATCCAGCCGGAGAGGGAACCGAGACCGTGCATGCGGTAAAGCCCGGAATTGAAAACCAGGATGAGATCGGCCCCTCCCTCTTCCTCGAATCTGGCTGAAATGCCTGTGCCGGCGCCTGCGGCGACAATGGCGGAACCCTTGGCGAGCTTCTTCTTCAGTCTCCTGATCACTTCTTTCCGCGTGTACTGTATCATGACAACCTCCTTAGGAATGTTTTTGCTGCATAAGTCGAATCATGGTCTCGCCGACGCGGACGGCGAATTCCGGATCGTCGAGATGGTGTTCGTCTTCCATGATTTCGACTTTAGGATCCAGCTTTTGTTTCAGGGTGCTGAAAAGAGCCCTGTTGGCTTCAGGGTCATAGAATATTTTACCAGGCCGGTCAATGGTGGAGAGCCCTCCCAGGGGCAAGATCACGCACACGGGCCCTTTGGCCCGGTTGAGCTTCTCCGCCATGAACGCTGCAATTTGAATATTTTCTTCGGCCGTGGTCCGCATGGTGGTCATGGTGGGATTGTGGAAATTGAGCCTTCTGTTTCTGAACTTTTCCGGGACCTGATCGCGGGGGGGGAGAACGATGGTGTCCGCAGCGCCGGGGACGACGACCTGGGGGAGCCCGAGTTTACCGGCCTCTTCCATTCGATGGGGTCCTGCGTCATGGAGGCCTCCTACCAGGTGGGCGCCTATTTCAGCCAGGGTCATGTCCATCACGCCTTGAATCCGTCCCATGGACATGAGCTTCTCCATGGTGCGACCGCCGACCCCTGAAGCGTGAAAGACCCAAACCTCGTGTCCCGCCTCTTCAACCACCTCTCTGGCGGCCGAAACGCCGGGCGTGGTGGTCCCGTACATGGTCACTGAAACAACCTTCTTCCCCGAAGTTTGATAGGGCTCATGCCCTTTCACCATCCCCGCTATGGCGGAGGCGGCATTGTTCAGGACCATCTGGATCATTGGATTGAGCCCGCCGATATCCAGGAGAGAGGGGATCAGGATGATGTCGGAAATATCGATGTGCCACCGCGTGTTTCCGGAAGCCAGGGTGGAGACGATCATCTTGGGGATGCCGTAGGGCAGTTCGCGCATGGCCGTGGCGCAGATGGTGGTTCCCCCGGAGCCTCCCACGCCGATTGCGCCGTGGGCTTCTCCGGTCTCCACCAGTCTCTTCAGGTAGGCGGCTGCGGCGTCGCAGATTTTTTGGACAGCCTCGCCCCTGGGCAGACTGCGGATACTTGTGATGTCTTCGCCGGCCGCAGAGGCCAGCGCTTCAGCGGGAATGTCGGCAGGCACAGGACTCCGGCTGTGGGCTCCCACATCCATGAGCAAGGCCCGGCACCCTGCGTGGTTTACCCGCTCCGCGAGGTAGGCGAGTTCCCGGCCCTTGGTGTCCATGGTGCCCATGACGATGACGGTTCGCAGGTCCTGAGGCATTTTTTTCATCCTCCCGATCGGTTGTAGCTAAACCCTCAACCTCTGGTGGTGGACCATGATAGGTTCAATCGATACGGGATAGGAAAAATCCCTTGAAATTCGAATGTCAAATATCGAAATTCGAAACAAAAAACCAAAATCCGAATTTTCAATTGACCGAAAACAAGAAACTCGTTACCAGAACCAATGGCGATGGTCTCGTAAAAAGTCGCGTTCACCCTTCGATACCTCAGGGCGAACGCTTCGCAGCGGCGCTAAGTGCCTAATTTTCCGTTCGTGGTGAGGTATCGAACCATGAACGGAAACTGGCCCGAAGACCTTTTGCTAAGCTGTCAATGGTACTTGTTTTGGATATTGGGATTTTTGTCATTTGCATTTGTTTCGGATTTCGTGCTTCGGATTTCGAATTTGCTCAACGGGATTCAATCTCTCCCCCTTCGAGACAGTCGCCGGGTGTCATCGGCTCCGCCGGTGGAGTCTCAAAGAAAAGAGCTCTTAATCCAAAGCGGCGCCGATACTTTCAAGGGCTGCCTTGGCGATCTCCTCGTCCTGGCGCCAGTCGCCGCCGGCAACGCCGACTCCCCCGATGCATTCCTTTCCGACCAGGATCGGATAGCCGCCTTCCATGGCGGTCCAGCGATCAGGCCCTGCGGCGAGGGCAAGGCCCAGGGCGCGCAGCACGTCCAGAGACTGTCCCTGGGCTCCTCTTGGGGACGTGGCACGCTTGTTCGAGGCGGCGCACACGGCCTTGGTCGTAGCGGAGTGTACCGTGTGGAACCGTCCGCCTTCCATTCTTTCCAGCATGAGCAGGTGACCTCCCCCGTCCACAATGGCAACGGTCACGGCTATTCCGAACTTTTCCGCCTTCGCCATCGCTGCATCCATCATCATCCTGACCCCTTTGGAGGTCAACATTTTCGCGTTCTTTGTCGGCATCCTTCACTCCTGACCCGAAGCCTTGAATTTATCCGCCACCACCAGGTCTCCTTCTCTTCTTGCTCTGAGGACAAAGTCGTACATATCGCGCTGTAAACAAAGAAGGGGATCTTCGGGGGGGAAAGCGGTCTCCTTCATGCGAAGGAATTTCTGGGTTGTCCTGTGAAACACGATCTCCCGAAGGGCCGCCAGGTGGTCGTACGGGGCACCTCCAAGAAGGTGAGAAAAATAGCGCACACACCACTCGTCTTCAGGGGACTTTTCCACCATGTTCCATCCCATGGCAACCAGGCTCACCCTTTCCGGTCTTTTTGACAGGATGTATTCGGCCGTAGCCCTTGCGACCGCATAGCTGCCCAGAAGCACTTCGTCCGCTCCATCCAACGCAGCGAGCGTTCCCTGAACCCCGGAAGAGGTCCGCTGAATCACCGTCCTGCCTTCAAAGAAGCCTGGACCCTTGCCGAGAATTTCACTGGGCGAATTCCCGAGGTCGAAGCCCTTGATCGGGATGCCGCTGATCTCACCGAGAAGAATCAGGTCAGGGTCTTTTCCCTTGAGATTGAACGCCTCATCCGGGGTGGCGACCAGGATGGATTTTTCAATACCCAGCGCAAAAAGCAGGGGGGTGCAGGTGAAAGCCCTGAACACGTCAATGATCACCGCCGTCCCCCCGGCGGATCGGGCTCCTTCCAATAGAGAACCACAGGAGATCTGCATAATCGTTCCTCACCAGCCAAAGCAAAGCCATTTTTATTTCATTGAACAAGGGCCGTGTCAACTTCTTTATCCCTCAGGAGACCATCGTACATATTAACCGTCTCGAAATAGTATTGACGTTCCGTTCTAACCGAAATGACCTCTCGCTGTAGGAGCGACCTCTCCATCCTCCGTAGCAGTCGCTACTGCGGAGGACGGGCCGGTCGCGATGCTATCGTCCCGCCGCAGACGGGACTCCTACGGGAACGGGGACGGGACAAGGAGGCAAATGGGTGTCAATACTATTATGAGACCATTAATATCGTTCAGCGAGCCTAACAGCAACGCATCAAGTTCCTTCACATTCAAAGGCTCCCCCTCACCCCCGTATCGTGTACGGGGCAGGCTCCGCCCTCTCCCCCACGCTGGGGGAGAGGGGAAGAGTGAGGGGGCTGACCGGAGGGCGGATGCGGGCGTTTTCCCTTGACAGGAAATAGACTTATGGGTACACGATACAACCGGATGAGCATACGGTGCTCATTCGTTCAACTTGCGGTTTTACGTTGTAACTTCCTCATGGTTTGGGTGGTGTCGATCCATGGGTCGGCTGTAGCAGAATGCTTGATTGCGTGCGAAAGCCTGCGTTAAAGAAAGGCGGCAAAGGTGGCTGTGCCGGGTGGAATTAATTGGGACGAGTTGAGCTGGGAAGAGGTAAAGCCCCAGGTCTGGCGAAAGGTTTTCGTGGGCGAGCGGCTCATGATGATCCTTTACCGGTTTGGTCCGGGCTGCCGGTGGCCGGAGGAACAGCATGAAGCAGAGCAGGGCGGCTACATCCTAAAAGGCAAGATCCTCCTGCGACTGCCTGATGAAGATCGAGAGATCGTCCTTGGGGCCGGCCAGGGTTACTGGATCGCGTCGAAGAAGCCCCATGCATGGGAGGTGCCGGACGAGGAAGTGATGCTCATGGATATCTTCTCTCCGCCTCGCTTCGAGCTCCTGGGTCAAGAACAACGATGAGGTTTTCAAGGCTGCGATGACGACCGTCACAGATTCTGCGTCGCCGAGGGCCGGTGCAAGCCCATACGATGTGATCATCATCGGAGGCGGTATTGTAGGCTCCATGATCGCCAGGGAACTGAGCAAATACAAGGGCCGCTTCGCCCTGCTGGACAAGGAGCCGGCCACGGGATTCGGGGTCTCCAAAGCGAACGTCTCCATGCTTCATTCTCCCTTCCTGTTTCCCACAGGGCCTTTGCGAGTCCAACTCGTAAACCGGGCTGCAGACCGCTACCGGCGGCTCGCGAAAGAACTCGATGTGGTTTTCCGGGAGGTGGACGAGATTTTCGTGGCCTTTGATCAGGCCCATCTTTCGAGACTGGAGTCAGCGCGGCTCCAGGCGAAAGAAAAAGGCCTTTCCGCGGACCACGTGCTTATCGGGCCGGACAAGCTCAGAGAGCTGGAGCCGCATGTCAACCCCAAGGCGATCGGTGCTCTCCATGGAAAGGGCACCGTGGGAGGGATCTACGCGCCTGAGTGGACATTTGCGCTGGCTGAAAGCGCGGTGCAAAACGGCCTGAACCTCCATCTCAACACGCCTGTCACGGCTATCCGGAAACTCGGTGATTTCGACTACGTGCTCACCACACCGAAGGGGACGTTCAAGACTCGCTATGTCATCAATGCCGCCGGGCTTTTTGCCGATGAGATCGGCCGGATGGTGGGTGACGACGACATTGCCCTGATTCTGACCAAAGGGACCATGGCCATCCTGGACAAGTCCGTGTCGTATCTCGTTCGCAACATGGTTTACGGAACCTTCGGCAAGGATCACAGTCAGTTGATCACCCCCACGGCCCACGGAAATCTCATGCTGGGCCTGGGTTTCTTCACCGCGCCGGAGGACAAGCACGACACCAAGGTGTCGAGGGAAAAACTCCGGGAGGTCATCGGCATGGCCCGGGAACTGGTTCCCGCGGTTTCGGAGCGGGACATCATTACCTCTTTTGCCGGAATTCGTTCGGACAACACCAAGGCGGCGGTGCCGGGAGATTTCTTCATCGCCCCATCGGAACGTGCACCCGGAGTGATTCATGCCGTGATCGGTTCACCCGGGCTCACGGCTGCGCCGGCTATTGCCGAAATGATGGTCGGACTCCTTTCCGATTCCGGTATGGTGATGGAGGAAAAGAAAGACTTCCGCAGGGAGAGGGCTGGCTGGGTCAGGTTCGAGAAAGCTTCTAGCGGTGAAAGAGCGGCGTTGGTCGCCGAGGATCCTGAGTACGGGAATGTCGTTTGCCGGTGCGAGCAGGTGACGGAAGCGGAAATCCTCGAAGCCATTCGCAGAGGGGCAGACACCATGGACGGGGTGAAACACCTGACCCGGGCCGGGATGGGACGCTGCCAGGGGGGATTCTGCGGCGTGAACGTACTGAAGGTTCTTTCCAGGGAAATGGGGATTTCTCCGGCCCAGGTGACCAAAAAGGGCGCAGGGTCCTATCATGTGATCGAATCAAGGAGGCAAGGGCGGCCGTGACGGCCGGCGGGAGAAGCTTGGAGTCCAATCGACGAACAGGAAGGGAGGGACAAGGATGCTGACCCGGCTTTGGACCATCGGCATGAAGGTGGCCGATCTGAACGAGGAGCTGGCGTTTCATCGCAGGATAGGCAATGAAATTGTCCTGGATGAATATATCGAGACGGATGCGGGGAGATTTCGCCTGCCGCTTGTCAAGATGGGAGACCGCTTCCTTCACCTCATGGAGGAGACGGTTTACGAGAAAGGGCTGGACAAGCCTCTGCCGATTGGACCCGCCCACCTCGTCTACGTCAGCGACGATTTTGAAAAGGATGTGGCGAAGGCCGTTGCCGCCGGTGGCAGGCAACTGATTGACCCTGTGCAGATCAAGGCGGGGTTCGGGGAACGCAAGCTCACCTTTATCAGGGCGCCGGGCGGATGGAATTTCGAGATCTTCAACATGATCCAGGACGCCGTACCCGATGTGGCGAAGTACCGAAGTCGCCTCAAGGGACTGTGGACCTGCGGAACCAAGGTGCCTGACATCGACAGGGAACTGAAATTTCATCGCGACCTCGGCAATGCCGTAGTCCTGGATGAGACCCTTGTATCCGGAGGAGAGCATTTCAGGCTGCCCCTCGTCAGGATGGCCGACAAATACATCCACGTCCTGGACAAAGCGGTGTATGAGGATGCCCTGGGTGAGGAGATCCCTTACGGGATCTGCCATCTCGTTTATGTGAGCACGAATTTCGAGCAGGATGTGGAGACGGCCAGGAACGCGGGAGCCAGGATGATCGGCGAGGCGGCCCACATCACCGCCCAGTTCGGGGAACGCATGGTTGCCTTTTTCCGCGCTCCGGGTGGCTGGAACTTCGAGTTCCTGAAAATCATCCGCAACCTTGTTCCTGAAGTGGTGTGATCGGCTCCTGCCTCTTTGGCCGTAATGGCGGCCCCAAGGCCTGCGGCGCCCTTAACGATGACGAGGATGCCGCAGGATAACCTCTCCACGACGCCCTTCCGCAAGCGCTCTGAATTTGCCGACCGGGTTTGAATATCCTACTTGGGTTCCATCTTGAGAATGAGCTTTTGGTTCTTCTCGCAGGCTCCTTCTTCAGTCGTGAAAGTCCCGGTGGCCGCTTTGTACTGGTCGTGGGTGACCACGACCTCGTGAGTAATGGACTTGGAATCCTTCGTGTGGCATGGCACCATCGCCGTGAAGAGACCGGTGCCGTCCGTGCGATAGGTCGTCTCAAAAAACCCGGGAGATTTCACGACCACCAGGGCGTTGGCAATCGGCTTGTCGTCCACGGTGTAAACGCCGATATCCACAGGAGTGGGTGCAAGGCCAAAGCCGACCTGGGTATGGCCGCCTGCCCCAAGGCACAGAGGTGAAAAAATCAGAACGAGTACAAAGGCAGCCACGAGCATGAGACCTCTTCGACCATCTCTTTTCTGTCCCATCTTTTCCTCCTTTTCGAGATAGGTAAGGGAACGGGTGCTTATCTTCTCTTCTTTAGATAGTTATCCAGGAGCACGGCAAGGACGATCAACACCCCTTTGGCCACCAGTTGGTAGTGTGAGTGAACGCCCATCAGGTTCATTCCGTTGCCGAGAATGCCGATAACCAGAGCACCGATCAAGGTGCTCCACACGGCACCCCGGCCTCCCATGAGGCTGGTGCCTCCCAGAACGACGGCGGCGATCGCGTCGAGCTCGAAGCCCTCACCCACCGCAGGCTGGGCCGAAGACAAGCGGGCCATCAGGATCATGCCGGAAATCCCGGTGAGGAACCCGCACAGGACATAGCTCCAGAATTTGATCCACGCGACCTTAATCCCGGAAAGGCGGGCGGCTTCTTCGTTTCCGCCCACGGCGTAGACATAGGCCCCGAACGCGGTGCGACGAAGTAGAATCTGGGTGGCGGTCACCACAATCGCCATGATGATCACGGGCACGGGAATGCCCCCGATCATTCCCTGGCCGATGAAGCGAAAGCTTCCCGTAAACCGGATGATGGGGATGCCGTCGGTGATCACCAGAGAAAGTCCCCTAAATACCGTCAATCCGGCCAGGGTTGCGATGAAGGGGGGGATGCGAAACCAGGCGACGACCGTGCCGTTGGCGGCGCCGCAGAGGGCACCAACAAGGATCCCGATGCCGATCCCGAGAAAATCCATTTCTGTCCGGTCGATCACGGTCATGCCGACGCATGCGCTGAGGGCGACGATGGAGCCCACCGACAAATCAATGCCTGCCGTGATGATCACGAAAGTCATCCCTGCGCCGATGATGGCGAAGATGGACACTTGCCGGGCCACGTTGGTCAGGTTGTCGACCGTGAGAAACTGTTTGGAAGCAAAGGACATGAGAATGACGAGAACGGCCAACATGACCACGGAACCGTAACGGGAGAGGTATCTTGTCACAAACTGGGAAGAGAGCTTGTCGGTCATGGGGATCCCCTGTCGAAGTATCCGAAAGCAAAGTGCATGACCTCTTCTTGGTTCGTCTCTCGCGCATCCAACTCCGCGACAAAGTCACCGAGGTGCATCACGTAGATCCTGTCGCTCATGGAGAGCAGTTCGGGAAGATCGGAAGAGATGAGGACAATGGCTTTGTGATCCTGGCTCAGCTCGTTGATCAACTTGTACATCTCGGACTTCGTGCCCACGTCGATTCCCCGGGTGGGCTCATCCAGGATGATCATCCGGCAGTCACGCACCAGCCACTTGGCCAGGACGATTTTCTGCTGATTTCCTCCGCTCAGGGTCCCGCACTCGACGGCGTCGCTGGAACATCGGATGTTGAGCCGGTCGACGTACAGGCTGCAGGAGTTCGACTGGTTGGAGAGATTGATGAATCCGCACCAGTTGGCCAGCCGGTCGAGGATGGTCATGGACATGTTTTCACGAACCGTGCGGGCCAGCACCAGGCCGTGATCCTTGCGATTCTCGGGAACCATGCCGATCCCAAGTTCTCTTGCCCGGTAGGGTGAAGAGATTTCCACCGGTCGGCCGGATAGAAAGGTCCGTTCACCCCTGGCCGGCGCCGCTCCGATGAGTCGCCATGCCCAGTCTGTGCGACCGGCCCCGACCAGGCCGGCCAGACCGACCACTTCCCCGGCATGAACCACGACCGCACGGCTTCTCGTGTTTCCGGGAGAAGGCTCCACCCTGAGAAGCTCCTGCCCTTTCGCGGGAGTCCTGGCAGGGAAGTGGCTGCTGATGGGCCGGCCGACCATCTTGGATATGAGGTCGCTCATCGTGGCGTCCGCCACTGCCCCTGAGTGGACCACCTCTCCGTCCCGCAAAACCGTCACGCGGTCGGCGATTTTTTGAATCTCTTCCAGGCGGTGAGAAATGTAGACGATGGCGACGCCCGAGTCTCTAAGCACTTTGATTTTTTCAAAGAGGATCTCGATCTCCCGCTCCGTGAGAGAAGCGGTGGGCTCGTCCATGAGCAGGAACTGAGCATTCTCAATGAGAGCACGGGCGATTTCCACCATTTGCTGCTCCGCCATACCCAGCTCGGCGACCGGGACGGTCGGATCCAGATCAATGCCGATCTTTTGCAGTTCGTCCCTGGCGCCGGCAACCATCCGCTGCAAGGGGAGGAGCCCTCTGCTGAAATGCGTTTCCCTGCCGAGATAGAGGTTGTGGGCCACGTTCAACCAGGGCACGAGCATCAGTTCCTGATAGATGATAGCAATGCCCAGTTTTCTGGCGGCGCGGGGATCCTCGATAACCACCTGCCGGCCGTTGATCCTGATGACTCCCGCATCGGCCTGATGCGCACCGCTGAGGATCTTGAGAAGGGTGGACTTCCCGGCTCCGTTCTCACCGATCAGGGCGTGTACCTCGCCTCCCTTAACCTCAAAAAAAACGTTTTTCAGGGCCTGAACGCCCGGGAAGGTCTTGCTGATGTTTTCCAAAACGAGCGAAGATCGGCTGTTGCGGCCGGGGCTGTCCCCCGGCCGCACGGCTTCTGAAGCATCCGAAGCAATGAGACGATTACTGGAGGAACTGCTTGACATTCTCTTTGGTGATCCAGACCTGGGGGACGTAGATGATTTTCTTGACTTCTTCGCCTTTGATCAGCTTGGCCGCCATCTGGACCCCGAGATGACCGATCCCCTTGAGGTCATACATGAGGCTTGCTGTGAGTTCCCCTTTGGCGATGGCCTCGACTGCATCCCGATTGCCGTCACCGCCGGTGATGATGAGGCCTTTACGATTCTGCGACATGGCTGCGGCCAGAGCACCCATGGCCACCTCATCATTCCATCCCATGATGCCCTGGAGGTCTTTGTGGCGCTGCAGGAGGTCTTCGGCCACGGGCAGCGTCTTGTCACGGCGGTAGTAGCCGGCTTGTCGATCCACCAGTTGGAGGTTGGGGTGCTTCGGGAGGATTTCATCCATCCCCTTTTCGCGGGCCACCGAAGAGGCTGCGCCCGGGGTGCCGGTGATGGCGATGAGTTTGTAGGGTTTGCCTGCAGCCATTTTGGCATGGAACTCGGTGAACATCACGCCCGTGGTGTAATTATCCGCGCCGATGAAGGACGTGGCGTTGCCGTAGTTTCGGCCCAGGTTGATGCAAGGGATCCCCTTCTTCTGAGCCATGTCCGCCAGTTGCGCGGCACCCTGGTCCACGCCGTTGAGGAGCAGCACTTTCGGGTTCTTCGCCAAGGCGTCCTCCGTGTCGGCAATCTGCTTTGCGGTCTTGTCCTGAGCATCGATGAGGATGAGATCAAATCCCATTTTCTGGCATTCTTCTTTGATCCCCTTTGCCATGTTGATCCAGGCCTGGTTGATCTGGTTCGCCACGCTGGCGGCGATCAGAATCTTTTGCTGAGCCGAGCCCACGGTCGAAAAGGATACGACGAACGCCAACACCATAAACCCTACCAAGAACACCCTTTTCATAACTTCCTCCTTGTCCTGAATCTGTTGCCCGTTTAACCCACCAGTTCCAACCCTAGCCGAACAAACCCTCTAATGCTACCGAGAATGCCCCCTGGGCATGAGAGGCGGAGATAAGTTGCACAAATGAGCATTGTAAGCTCCTATGGATAACCGTATATCACGGAGAGATCCCGGCGCCAATGACTTTCCTGTAAAGCGCTGCTTCAGGCTTTTCATGAACAAAGCTTACCGAGAGCCTCCTGCCCGGTCATCCCTGCACCAACGCCGAAAGACGAAGCGGCTTTCTTCGTCACATCGGCAATTCTTGCAGCAAGCAGATCTTCAACGGTTTTCAGCGGCTTTTCGGGTGTTCCCCTTGCAATGGCGACGGCTGCATCAAAGCGCTCCATCACGGCTTTGTCGATGACCCCGCACGAAACAAGCCCTTTTTCAGCCACGATCATGACAAATTGTCCCCCGTCCCATGACACCATGAGTCCTTGAGCCGTTTTACCGCCTGCCTGAACCGGCACGGTTTTGATTTCCATGGTCTATCTCCTCCCCGGATTTGGAATAGGGTCTATGACAATGGCGCCGACAGGGCAGGCATCCGCCACTTCCCTGCAGCGTACCACATCCCTCACCTCAGAACGCACGGCACGGGCCCGCATGTCCGGTCCTATCACGAACAGGTCACACCTCGTGCAGGCCACGCAGCCGATGCACGCATCGCTGTCCACCCGGACCTGATAGCAGGGCATTTTCATCTTGCCATTCGCTGCTCACGGAGTCACGGAGGCGATCGCCTCGATTTCCACGAGAAACTCCTCTTTCATCAAACTCGCCACCACGGTTGAACGGGCCGGGAAACCCTTCTTGAAGTAGGTCCTGAAGATGTCGTCGTACTCGGTGCGGTAAGCCCGGTCTTTCAGAAAGACCGTCATTTTAAGCACCTTGTCCATCGAACTTCCGGCGGACTCGAGGATGTTCCTGATGTGGTCCAAGACGAGCCTCAACTGATCCGCAAAGGAGGAAGGGATTCGTCCTGTCTCCGTCTCCACCGGAACCTGCCCGGCGATGAACAGAAAGTCCCCAAAACGGGTGTACGTGGAGTAGGAGGCCTGAGGTTTTGGAACGCCCTTGACTGTGAAAACCTTTTCGATCATTGGTTTGCCTCCGCAAAGATCATCGGCTTGGGCCTAAGACTTCTTCGCCATCATGGCCATAAACGCTTCGATAACGGGATCAATAAAGTCGGGGTCATTGATATGGGCATCCAGCTCAAAAAGAGGAATGGCGGGGTTGAGATGCTTTTTAAGGGCATCGATGAAGGCTTGATTGCCTTCGGGCTCCCAATGGGGCAGGCCCTCGCGGTCCGGGAATGAAAACCCTTTCAGGGGGATGAAGACTTTCACGGGCCCCCTTGCCCTGTTCAGCTTGCCGGCGATCTCTTTCCCCACGTCCACCAATTCAGCGGGACGGAGCCGGACCAGGGTGAGATGGGGATTGTAGTTGAAATGCTTGCGCCTCTTCATGTCTTCCGAAAGGGTTTCAGGGGCGCCTTGAACGGTGTAGTTGCCGCTTCCCGGGGCAACGACCTGGGGCAGACCCATGTCGCCCCCGGCGGTGAGCCTGTCACCGCGGATCGCGCCGTGGAGTCCTCCCACGTAGCGGTCGCCGATCTCGTGAAGGTTGAGGTCGAGCACACCCTGAAAAACCCCTTCACGGATCATGTCCTCCATGGCAATGCCGCCGGTGCCGTTCTGGTGAAAGGCAACGACCTCGTACCCGTGGCTTTCCAGGATTCCTTTTGCCCTCAACGCTCCGGGCGTGGTGGTCCCCAGCATGGACATGGCCACGGGAATGCCCTGGGGCTTCATGGCCTCGGGCCGCAAGCTTTTGACCATCCCGCAGATCGCTCCGGCCGAATTTTCCAGAATACGCTTGGTGAGGAAGTTCAAACCCTGCATGTCCGAAACCGTGTGCATGATGGTGAGATCCTTGGTTCCCATGTAGAATCCGAACTGGTGAGGGCCGTTGGCCACGGTGGAGGCCATCAATCGCGGAACTCCTACAGGTAAGGCTCTCATGGCGGCGCAGGCGATCTCCGTTCCCTGGGCTCCTCCGATCCCGATGACGCCCTGAATCTTTCCCTCATCGTAGAGTTCCCTGGTGATGCGCTCGCAGCCCTTGCACATGACCTCGGTGCAGAGCCTCTTGTCCCCCGTTGAAACGGCTTCATCGAGAGACATCCCTCCTTGACGGGCCACCTCCTCCCTCAAAATGCACTCTTGGGTGTGCGGAGACCCGAGGATGCCCGCATCCATGACCAGGACGCGGATGCCCTGCGCTTCGATGCACTGCTTGAGGTAGAGCGCTTCCTGGCCTTTGGTGTCGAAGGTCGCGATCAGCAGCACCGTTCTTTCCATGTTGTGTCTTTCCTAAAGCAGGTAATTCACACGATGCACAACTCCGGCCGTCACCAAATTCGAATTTTAAACTTCTCCCCAAATAGTAGAAAAGGTTGCAGCCCTTTACACCCTGAGGTTTGAAGTTCTGCAGACCTGTCTCTTGTTACTCATTGGACTTAACAATGACCTTGACCGCCCCGCCGATGCGCTCCACAAAAGTCTTGAAGGCCGTGGTGATCTCTTCCAGCGGAAATGAGTGCGTGACGTATGGCTTCAGGCTCACCTTGCGGGAGCCCAACAGGGACACCGCCCTGGCCACGTTGGCCCATCCTTCTCCCCGGACCGCGAGCATGGACTTGTTCCTCATGAGAAGATCCTCCAGGTCCACCAGCACCGGCTCGTGGGGGAACCCGAGGAGCAGGATTTTGCCCATGGGTTTTGCCATCTTGATCGCCGTCATGGGGGCATCCTTTGCTCCGGACGACTCGATGACGAGATCCGCTCCCACGCCTCCTGTCTCCTTCAGGACGACCTTCAATGGATCTTCTTCATGCACATTGATGATGCGGTCGGCGCCGGTTTCAGAGCCTTTGCTGAGCCGCGAGGCCCTCGTCCCTATCAGATAGACGCGCTCGGCGCCGAAGACCTTGGCCACCTGGGCGGAGATGAGCCCGAGCGGTCCCGGGCCGATGACGGCAACGTGGTCACCCGCCACGTATCCGCCCACGGTTTCAAAGCCATAGAGCACGCAGCCGAGATTGGTGATGAGGGCGGCTTCATCGAATTCCACGTGGTCAGGGATGCGATGGACCGTATTGATGTTGTTGACCACATACTGGGCGAATCCGCCGTTGGAGGTCATGCCGTTGGCACGGTGTTTTGGGGTGCCGTAATTGAGGCAGGCCGTGTAGTTTCCCAGCCTGCAATTCCGGCATCGCAGGCACCCGAGATGAGCCTCCACGGCCACCCGGTCTCCGACCTTGAATTCGTCGACCGTTTCGCCCAGAGCCGCCACGACCCCGGCATATTCATGACCCGGGATAAAGCTTCCGTAAGGCGGTTGACCGGCAAAAGGCTTTGCCATGAGAGCCACGTCCGTGCTGCAGCACGCGCAGACCTCCACTTTCAGCAGGACTTCCATGGGCCCGGGTTTCGGCGTGGGAACTTCTCTGACGACCAACTGATTAGGCCCTTCCAGTACAGCGGCTTTCATCGTCTCCGGCATGTTTGCCATGATTGCCCTCCTCGATGGATGGATAAGGGTGTCGGTTTCAGATCAGACCGGCTGCGGCGACCGCGGCCCGGATCTTCTCCTTCTGGGCATCCGTCAAAGGCACCAGGGGAAGACGAGGCGGGCCGCCGTGGTAGCCTGCAAAATCCATGGCCGCTTTTACCGCTGCCACGCCGCCTGCACCGGACACGGACTGGTTGAGGCGAAAGAGCATGGAGTGAAGCGCCCTGGCTCCTGCCACATCGCCTTTCGCATATTTTTCATAGAGCTGGCAGCAGGGCTCGGGGAAGGCGTCGGCAAGGGAGACGACACCCCCCTTGGCGCCCAGCGTGAGCCCGATGAAGAGGAAGTTGACCGTCCCTGCGAGAACCGAGAATTTTTCAGCGCACACATCCAGGTAACCGGCGATATTCCCGGGGGAGGTGTCTTTCATGCCGGCGATGTTCGGATGCTGTGAGAGCTTCTCCACCACCTTGGGAGAAACGGTGATGCCTGTGAAGCCGGGAGCATTGTAAATCAAGACCGGAACAGGGACCGCTTCAGCCACGTCCTTGTAGTAGCCGATCAGGACCTCATCGGTGATGGATTTCTTGAAATAGGAGGGCGTGACCAAGGAAAGGAAATCGGCGCCCATGGAGGCGACCTTTTTCGAGAACTCGATGGTCTGGCGCGTGGATTCATAACCGGCGCCGGCCATGATGACCTGCTGAGGCGCCTTTTCTTTCAGGACCAGCTCCAGGATTTGAAGCTTTTCCGATTCCGTGCAGCTCTTGCTTTCCCCGTTGCTTCCCAGGACAAAATATCCTTTCAAGGGCGTCCGGCTGTACTTTTGAACATTGTGCTTGAGCTGGTCATAAGAGACTTCGTCGTTGATAAAAGGGGTTGTGATGGGTGCAAAGATACCATCCAGGGTTTTTGTTGACATAAAGACCTCCGGTTAAAAAAAGTTACGAGTGTCCCTTCTCTGCGATCTCCGCGTGCTCTGCGGTGAATCCCTACCCGCAGAAGGCGGCCACCCGTTTGGAGACGAAATCGACCATGTGCTGGGTTGCGCCGCTGAACTCCTTGGCTGTCGCCAGCAAGGCGGGGTGACTGTTGAATTCCTGAGCCGTGTACCCGTCTTCAGCATACCCTCTTTCAAAGTAGGGAATTCTCATGAGCTTATCCATGACGTCTTTGGGCGGCGGTTCCCAGATCTGGTTTGTGAACTCCAGGTGGTTTGCCTTAAAAAGCAACCCCTCGATATACGGAGGCGGACACGTGTAAACGATATTCGCGCCGGCCACTTTTTCAATGTGCCAGGAGCGCACATCGCCGTTGATGATCGGGCTCATCCTCATGGAGCAGAGAAGCATTTTGCCGGGATAGGCCTCGTTTTCCTCCACAAGGCGACAGGCTTTCTTGAAGACCGCGATCTCGGCCCACCGTTCGTCCGTCTCGGTGACGGTGATATTGCGTTTCTGGGCGTCCTTTTGCAGATCCCCGAGCGTTCCGAAACGGGCGCTCATGGCCGTGATCACCGACCGCCACCGGGTGAGGTCCACGCCTTTGGCTTTGGCCTCTTTCAACCCATCCGTGATGGCGTTCATGCAAGCCACAAACTGGGGGATGATGAAGGAGAGCGTGTTGTTCGTGGGAATGCCTTTGGCCGTGAGCCGCCTGATGACCTCATAGCCCTCCGCAGTGCCCGGAACCTTGATCATGACATTAGGCGCAAGAGCATGGAGCTCCACGCCCTGGGCAAACATCTTGTCTGCGTCATCGCGTACCCGCGGATCGACCTGGCCGGAAATATATCCGAATTGGTACCGGCTTCCCTCGAAGATGGGGCGATAGGTGTCAGCCCCTCTTTTCACGATTTCTTTGTACGTCTCCCAGAAGACCACTTCCGAATCCGTGCACCGGTCCTTCTTGATTCGCTCATCGATCCATTTTGCCCAGTACTCGGGGTTGTCTTTGATGGCGTTGTAGGAAAGGGGAGGGTTCGTGGTTACGCCGCGAAAGATGTTTTCTTCGGGCTTGTTGTCTTTGTGATAGAGCCGGTCTATCCACATCGTCATTTCCTTCTTGTCCGAAGCCTGCTGGATCATCCTGGTCCGCCAGTTATCGAAAATGAGCGGGGATGAATCCCACCAGATTTCCGCCTTGGGATTTACCTCCCACAACTTTTCAATGACGCTTTTTGATGCCATGATCGAGTCCTCCTGTATTCTTATGGTGATGCATTCGTAAAGGCTCATAACCCTTAGAAGCGCCGCCCGCGCCCATGAATGCGCCCGAGGCGCATCAAAATCCCCCTCGATTCCCCTTTTCCAAAGGGGGAGGTTCAATAAGGCGCCGATTCATTCCCCCCTTTAGTAAAGGGGGGCAGGGGGGGATTTTCACGTTTAACAGTCCCACCCCGTCATTGCGAGGGAGTGCAACGGCCGACCCGTCCTCCGTAGCATCCATCCTCCGTAGCAGTGCTACTGCGGAGGACGGAGGTTACTGCGGAGGGTGGAAGCAATCTCCCAAGTCCCCGCCAGGATCACTGAAGCAAATCATCCGCGGCGATGAGATCCACCCCCGAGCCCGCCAGATCGGCCAGGACCACTTCTCCTATCCTCACGGGCGGCTTGACGCTTACCCGGGCAATCTGCTCCATGGCTTTAAAAAGGTCCTTCTTGGGGAAGGCCCTGGCCGTTCGCACAGGAAGCCTTGCCGTGGAACTTTCCTTGACCACCACGGTCGTCGTGAGAATGCGCCTGGGCTCCCGGAATTCCTGCTCGAGGTATGCTTTGCCCTTCTTGCAAATCTTGCCCTTGACTTTGATCTCCCCTTGTTCAGACCACACCTTGGCTTCACAGCCTTTGGGGCAGGTAATGCAGATGAGATCTTTCGCCTCTTTCATTTACGATGTTTCCTCGCAGTGCACGATGATCGAACCCCGGACGTCACGGAAGATGTCCCCGGGGACTTTCACCCAGATCATCTCACTGGGCCGTGCATAGGGATATTTTTTTTCAAACCGATCCCCCACTTGGAGGATGAATTTCTTCATCGGTCTCTTGACGCGGAGGTGAAACGTCACGTCCCTCAGCCCGGTGATGCGTTGTGGAACAATCTGACCGATCGTTTCATCCCCCTCGATTGAGATGACCGAGCTTTCCGCAGGCAAGCCTTTGATCCGGCGAAAAGCTCCGTATGCTGCGCTCTCTCCCTCGAGGGAGACATTATCCACCACATCATTGACATGAAGGACGTTTCCACAGGAAAAAAGGCCTTCCACCCCGCTTTCAAAATAATCGCTCACATAGGCGCCGCCGGTCTTGGGATCGATCATGACGCCGGCAGCCTTGGACAACTCGTTTTCCGGTATCAGGCCCACCGACAGGAGGAGCGTGTCGCATTCGATGAATTGCTCGGTCCCTTCCACCGGGTTCCACCGGTCGTCAACCTGCACCAGGGTGACTCCTTCCACACGCCTGTCGCCATGGATTTCTGCAACCGTGTGGCGAAGAAGAAGGGGAATGGCAAAATCATTCAGACACTGCACCACATTCCTGATAAGGCCGCTCGCATAAGGCAGGATCTCGGCCACGGCCTTGACCTGAGCGCCCTCCAGTGTGAGGCGCCTTGCCATGATCAGTCCGATGTCCCCTGAACCCAGGATGACGACGGTTCTGCCGGGCATGTATCCTTCCACGTTGATCAGCCGCTGGGCATGGCCGGCTGTGAACACACCGGCAGGCCTGGTGCCGGGAATTCCCAAGGCCCCTCTGGGCCTTTCGCGGCAGCCCATAGCCAGGATAACGGACTTGCACGCAACCTGCCGCAGCCCACCCTGTTCGCTGACGACGGTCAAGGTCCGGTTCTTATCGATGTCCAGGACCGTGGTATCCAGGGAGATGTCGATTCCCCAGGATTCCGCCATCTTGATATACCGGTTGGCATATTCAGGGCCTGTGAGCTCTTCGTTGAATTTTTCCAGGCCGAATCCGGCATGGATGCACTGCCTGAGGATTCCTCCGGGTCTTTCATCCCTTTCAAAGACGACCAGATCCTTGACCCCGAGGTGCTTCGCTTCCACGGCCGCGGCAAGTCCTGCCGGGCCGGCCCCGATAACAGCGAGGTCAATGTGGGATGTTCTCATCATTCTCCGGGTCCTCGCGCCATGGCGGCCTCTTTCGTGTACCCCACGATCTGGTGGGAGCCCGCGCCGTTTTTCGTAACCCAGGTTGGGGCAACTCCCAGCTCTTTGACCAGAGCGTTGAGGACAGGGATGCTGCAGAAGCTTCCCTGACACCGCCCCATGCCGGCCCGGGTGAGGTGTTTGACCCCGTCCATCGTATCGGCTCCTCTGCGAATCGCTTCAAGGATTTCCGCCTCCGTGACTTGCTCGCACCGGCAGAGTACGTGCCCGTATTTCGGATTCTGTCCCACGATCCGCAATTTCTCGGGAAGGGTGGCGGATTCAAACCGGGGCCAGCCGGCCCTAGTCTTCTGAAAGCTTTTTTTCTCCTCCTTCATCATTCCCTGGTCCCGCAGGAGCCGGACAACGAGATCCGCTATGCCGGGCGCGGCCGTGAGCCCGGGTGCACCTACGAGAACATGGATCACGCCGGGAGCCTGCTCTGAAGGGGCGATATAAAAGTCGCCGTTGGGGGCCCGGTTGTTGCTTGGCAGAATTCCGGAAAAGCTGTTGATCACCTCTTTTTCAGACAAAACAGGGATGAGTTCCTTTCCGAGCTTGACGGTTTCAAGGATGTCTTGCCGGGTCACTTTTCTATCTTCTTTGTGCTCCGGCCTCACATAGTGAACCCCCAGGATAAGATTTCCGTGCGCGGTCGGAGCGATGTCCTGGCTGTGCCTCTCACTGAAGGTCCCATAGATCATGTTGTGCACCAGGTGGGACACGGCCTTGTCGAAAATCAGCATGGTTCCCTTGCGCAGGTCGAGGCGTATATCCCGGTCCCCTATCATCCGGGCGATTTCATCGCTATGGATTCCGGCGGCATTGACCAGAAACTTGCCGGTAATGGTACCCCGTGATGTAAAAAGACGGTAAGAGCCGTTTTCTCTCTCAATGCCCGAGACCGAGGTCTGCAGGTGAAGGTGAAGGCCGTTTTGCACGGCATTTTCCACGAGCGCAAATCCCCACTCCGGGACATAGACGACGCCGAGGCCTCTTGCGTAAAGGCCCGCCACGGCTTTAGGCGTGACATGGGGCTCGATCTCCCTGATCCTCTCCGGGCCGATCATTTCATACCCCTTTGCGCCGTGGCACTCCCCCCTCGTTTTTGCCGCTTCCAGATTAGCGACCTGTTCGGGCTCGAGGGCGACCCAGAGCTCTCCCACTTCACGATAGGCCACGTCCAATTCGCCTGCAAGCATCCTGAAGCGACTCGGCGCGTCCTTGCAAAGCCTGCCTTTCAGCGAACCGGGAGGGCAAAAGTCGGGAAGGTGAATCTGCGACAGCCCCGCCTTCGACATGCCGAAGCAGGGAAAAGCCTTTTTCTCGAGGAGGGCAAAACGTCCCTCGATCTTGGAGAGTTCCCGGGCGATCATGGCGCCCACAATCCCGGCGCCGATGACGACGACATCATACGCACCCGTTTCTCCCAAATCTACTTCCCGCCCTTCATGTATTTTGTTCCTGGAGCGAAAACATTGTAGATCATGAGGCTTTCTTTGGTGTTGCGAATCGCATGCTTGGTATTCGGCGGCACCTGAACAACCATGCCGGGCTCGATGGGAAATTCTCCCACCCCGTCAATAAACATGGTCGCCCTCCCTTGGAGCACATAGACCAGGTCCGGCTGGTCCCGGTGAACGTGGTCCGGGAGGGTTACGCCATCTTCGAAGCGGATTTGCATAACCGTAATCGGCGAATCATCCTTTTCTCGGGTGTAAATCCATCTGATCTGTCCCCGATCCGTCATGAAATGCGGTTCCCATTCCACCTCGGATACCTTTTTAAATGGAGCGGTCATACGCTTCCTCCTTTCTCAGGCTTTTGCTTTTATTGATGACCTCTTGGCAGCGAGAATCGGGGTCCAGGGAAAAGCCCTTCCTCTCTGCACATTTGTGCAAATAGTGCTCATAGGTGTGATATTAGCCGCCTAGAAGGGCTGGTGTCAAGGACTACTCTTCAAAGCCGAAGGCCTTGCCTTTCACCCCGTAGAGGCCCGTGGGTTTGAGTAAAATAACGATAAACATGACAATGAAAGGCCCTACAGAGGCGAATGGACTGTAGATCGTCCCTCCGATGGATATCACCTGGCCGAGAATCGCAGCGGAAACCAGGGTTCCTTTCAGGCTGCCGAGGCCGCCGAGAATGACCGTGATAAAGGCAAAAAGGAGCATATCCCAGCCCATGTAAGGGGTCACCCCCCGAAAGGGGGCATGGAGGGCGCCGCCGAAACCGGCAAGTCCGCTCGCCACCACAAAGGTGAGAGTAAAGATCCTGCGGATGTTGATGCCCAGGCCCTGAACCTGGTCGGGGTTTTCAATGCCCGCGCGGATGGCCTTTCCGATAATGGTCTTGCTGAGAAAGAGGTGGATCAGAACGTACACTACGAGGCTGATGACGACCACCAGAATGCGGTAGAGGGGAACCATGGTGCCGAAAATCGGCACAATGGTGCTGACGGGCTGTCCCACGGGTTTGCTCGCCAGGCCGAAGACATACTGGACGACCCCGATGCCGATGAGAAACACGCTGAAGGTGACCACCATGGTAAACATCAATTCCTGTCCGTAGACCTTGCGCAGCAACTGGGTCTCGACAAGAAATCCGACGCCGGCAGCCACCAGGGTCCCTGCGAGGAGGCCCAGCCAGAAACTACCGGTGACACTGACGAGCGCATAGGTCATGTAGGCCCCGAAGGTGTAGTACACCATCTGCTCCATGTTGATGATTCTCATCAGCCCGAAGCCGATGGAAATGCCGATGGAGACCAGCAAAAGGATTGAACTGATGCTCAGGCCATAGATGAACGCGGATACGTAGAGTTCTAGCATGGATTTCGTTCCTTCTTTTGAAGTGCGCTAAAGAATGCTGAAGTCCTTCATGCTTTTTGGATAGAGGTGTTACCCATCTTGCCGCGAATTTTTCCGCCGATGAGCTGAATGGTTCCCCACACGCCCCCCTTGAATTTGAAGCAGACGATGATCGTGATGATGCCCATGGCCAGCTCCCATTGGGTGATAAAGGTGCTGACGAGGTCCCTGAGGCCTATGAAAGCCGCGGTGCCGAAGAATGGGCCGTAAATGCTCCCCGGACCTCCGAGCAGGGTTGCCACGAGGACTTCCGCGCTTCGATCCGGTGCGGTAATGCTCGGATTCACGAAGCCGTAGTTGATGGCGAACATGGACCCTGCCAGAGCCGCCAGCACGGTCATCATGGTGTACCCGATCCAGCGAATCTTGAAGGTGTCGTAGCCCAGAAATTTCATCTTGTTCTCATTCATTTTTATGGCTCTGAAAGAGGCTCCGATGGTGGAGCGGTCGAGCCACGTATAAAGGATCAGAATGATGAAGAGAACAATCATGGCGAACCAGAAAAATTCATCCGGTTTCCTCAAATCCAGCAGAGGCGTTCCTGCCATGCGGGAGCGGTACCAGAGACCGTCGTCGCCTCGGGTGATGGGCAGCATGACCTTTTCCACCAGGAAAAGACCCATGCCGCAGGTTGCCGCGTTGATCAGGGCATAGTAGTCGCCCCGAAGCCTGATGAAAGCCGGACCGAGAAGCGCGCCGGTCACCAGCCCCATCATGATCGCGATGAGAATGGCGATCAAGGGATTGGTCCCGAGATGAGCGAGATAGATGGCGGCTGCGTAGGCGCCCACTCCGAGATAGAAGGGCTGGCCGAAGGAGACCATGCCCATGTATCCGTAAAGGATGTCGTTGGCCATGATGTAAATGGAGTAGGTCGCGATCTCGACAAAGAAGGTCATTTTGTTGGGAAAGACAAAACGCGCAACGGCGATGATCAGGATGAGAACAAACGGACCCCTCAGATAACCCAGGAGCTTATTCATGGTCCCAAAACCCTCCCAATGGTTTTACAGGTATTTTTCGAACTTCAGGTCCTTGATTTCTTGCTTGTCCACGATTTCAGCCACGATTTTTCCTTCCTTCATGGCATAGATCCGGTCGGCGACTTCGGCGGTCAGGGGCAGATTCTGTTCAATGATCACGAGCGTGGTCTGCTCCCCGATTTTCTTGAAGGCGCTTTTCAGATCGTCGATCACATGGGGGGCCAAACCCTCCGTGGGCTCATCCATCAGAACCAAGTCCGGTTTCCCGAGGAGAGACTGGGCCATGAGAAGCATTTGTCGCTCGCCCCCGCTGAGATTCCCGCCTTTTCTGTCCATGAGGGTCTTCAGTTTCGGAAAGTGATCGAGAACCCGATCCCAGTCGTAGTCCTTGGTCGCATAACTTGCCAGCTCGAGATTCTCGCGAACCGAGAGGTCCGCGAACACGTGCTTGTCCTGCTGGATGTATTTCAACCCCTTGAGGGCCACGGCGTAAGGGGGGAGGTTCCCGATATCCTCGCCTTTGAAAAGGATCGTCCCTCGGTCTTGCTTGAGAAACCCGGAGATGGTCCTGAAAAGCGTTGTCTTACCGGCACCGTTCCTGCCGACCACGACGACCACCTCACCGGGACTGATCTCCAGAGAGACGTCAAACACCACGTGCAGTTTCTGGTAAGAGACATTGAGGTCCTTGACCTTCAGAATCTTGTCATCACTTGGCGTCACCATCTTTTTCCATCCTCGCTCGAATAGATTTTTTAGGCCGCAAGTTCTCCACAGTGTCCCCCGCCTTCAGTGAAATCCCAGCCCCGAAGGGGCGTCATATGAAATCTGCTTTAACAGATTTCATTAGGTCTCCAGTTTCCAGTAACATCTCCTCACCTCGGGGTCCGCCAGGGTTGCCTGGCATTCTCCGCAGGAGATAATTTCACCCTCGTGCATGACCGCAAGGCGGTCCACAAAATCCTCGAGTTTTGAAATTTTGTGCTCGATGAGGAGGATCGTCTTGTCGTGGGCATATTTTTTCAACACCTCGACGACCTCGTCGATTTCGTGATCACTCAAACCCGAGAAGGGTTCGTCAAAGACCACGACTGCGGGGTCGGCAATAAAGGACATGGCCAGCTCCAGCCTTTTCTTGCTGCCCAGAGGCAGGTTCGCCGCGAGTTCGTCTCGCAAATGGCTCAGCTCCATCATCTCCAAGGTCTGCTCCACCTTGGATGTGATGTCGGGCAGAACCAGGGAGGTGACAAACATTTTCATGGAGAGAGGCTTCTCCTCCCTTTTCCTGAAATAGGCGAGGCCGAGATTTTGAAACACCGTCAAATTGTCGAACACGTGAACCAACTGGAAAGTCCTCAGAATACCCATCTTCACGCGTTTGGCAGGGGACAAGTGGGTGATGTCCTCACCCCTGTAAAAGACCCGGCCCTCTTCGGGCGGGTAGAATCCGGTCAGGAGATTGATGAAGGTCGTTTTTCCGGCTCCGTTGGGCCCGATAATTCCCAGGGTCTCATTTTCAACCAGTTCAAAATCGACGTTGTGTACGGCGACGAAATCTCCGAATCGCTTGGTGACACCTTGGGTGGTCAACACAGGCTGGGCGCTCATAGCATACCTCTTGTCATAGAAGTCAAACAGACAATGTTCCCCGCCTCCTTGCCGAGGATGAAGGCGGGGAACGGAAACAAGGGATCAGTAGCCGAGCATCTTGAGCGGAGGCAGGGACTTCTCGCCGCCGTAAGCGCCCAGGACCTTGAACACATCGTATTTGTTTTTCTTTTCGCTCGCGCTCTTGCCTTTGACCAGGAGGGCAAGCGCGTCACCGGTCAACTGGTGATCGATCCTGAACTTGGCCGGCCCCTTGGTGGTCATAAAGGTCTCGCTTCCAAGAAGGGCCCCAACCTTTTTGGAATCCACGCTGCCCGCTTTTTCCAGGGCCTGGAAGAGCATGGACGTGGCATCCCAAATGAGAGCGGCATACGCGTCAGGAGGGAAGCCGTACTTCTTGACATGCCCCTCCACGAAGTCCTTGCTGTACTTGGCCATCTCCGGGTTCCACTCCCCGAGGTTCCAGTAGAAGTAGGTGAGGCCGTAGATGTCCTGGGCCGCTTCTGCGGGAATACCCATGCCCACGTCGTAAAGGGTCCAAGCGTTGACAAGGAGGCTCACCTTGTTGAGTCCCATGTCCACCGCCTGCTTCAAGCCGGCAATCGCATCGCCGCCGAAATGGTTTTGGATGAAAACATCGGGTTTCGCAGCCATGGCTTTGTTGATCACCGCGGAGTGATCCGGTGTGCCTTTCTGGGTCTCTTCCGAGCCGACCACTTTGCCGCCCATCTCGTCGCAGGCGGCTTTCAAACCGTCCAGCATGACGGTGCCCCAGGAATCGGGCCGGCCTTCCCAGAAGAATGTTTTCTTCCCCATGCCCTTGATCAGGGCGTCTCCCAGGAGGTAGCCGATGCTCCAAGGGGTAAAAGCCGTGGAGTAGGTAGCCGGAGCCGGGGTCCCCTTCTTGAAGGAATCCAGGGCAGGAACGCATCCGGGCATGTACATGGTCCCTGTGATCTTGCACTCTTCGTTGAGGGCTGCGGACATGGGGTTATAAATGGTGCCGGTGACCGCCAGGCACCCCGCTTCCACGAGCTCCCTGAAACGGCGCACACCCACATCCAATTTCATCTCGTCGTCTTTCGTGATCATTTCGACCGGGATCTTGCCCCAGGGCATTTTCAATCCGCCCTGCGCATTGATCTGCTCGACGAAAAGCTCCACCGCCTTTCGCTGGGTTTCAGCGGCCTGGGCCAGGGGGCCGCTCAGGCCGGAGAGAAAGCCCAGTTTGAAGACTTTGGGCTGATCTTCTTTGGCCATGGCGGTGTTAAACATAAACGCCACAAGGATCACCGAGATCGCTACGACTGTCATGACTTTCTTCATACCCTTTTCCCTCCTCTTAAAAAGCTTTAGGTGAATAAGGACAATGGATCATGCCAAAAGCTCAACGTTGTTGACGGCCATCACCTCCCTCCCTCATCGTCGGTTTGCATGCCGGCTCGGTTCCTACCGGTCCGATCCCTTCAGGTTTGCCTTTTTTCTCTCCGGCAAGGTAGAACGCATCGAAAAATCTCGTGAATCCTGACATAAGAGACGCCTTGCCATATCTTCATCGGTCACGAGCACATCGACCAGCTTGCCCCGCAGTGCGCCGAGAACACCCTCCACCTTTTCTTCCCCTGTGGCTACACAGATCTTGTGCCTGATATTTCTCAATTCGTCAAGGTTAAGCCCGATAGTCCGGTCGTCCAATTCGTGCCAGCACTGCCGGCCGAGGGCGTCGAAAAAGCGGCCGCAAATGGCCCCCACAGCCCCGCTCTCCTTCAGCTTCAAGGCATCGGCGTTGTTAAGGAACCCGGATTTCCAGAGCAGGCCGTCCAGGCCGATCATGCCGACACCGAACAGCACAAGGTCCGCCTGCTTTGCCACGGCAAGGGTTTCCTGGATTTTTTTCTCCTTGAAGAGCGTGTCCCGGATAGCGCGGTTCCTGACAATGACAGGGGCAGGGATGAGAAAGGCTTTGGCGCCGAGTTTCTGAGCAAACGTCATGGTCAGCATGTTGTTATCACTGCCCTCGATGGTCCCTAACCCCCCGCCGATCTGGACAAGGCTCAGGTTGGCCGTGTCCAAGGGCTCCAGATTTCTGGCCACATGATACACGGTTAATCCCCACGTCACCCCCATGACGAGGTGTCGACCCACGACGTCCCGCAAGTACCGGGCCGCTGCTTGGCCCACCTGATCCATCGTGGGCCTGCCGCTGAACTCATTGGTTTTGACGACGATCGCCTGTTTAAGGTCGAATTCCCTCGCCAGTTCGATCTCTGTTTCCGTGAGGTCCACCCTGGGATCATTGATGGTAATGACGACCAGGCCGCGTCTCCTGGCCTCTTTCAGGATTCGGCTGATCTTGAATCGGCTGTACCCCACGAGCTCGGAGATCTCCTCCTGCGTGCGTTCCTCTCGATAGTAGAGGTAGCAGATCTTCAGGATGTCTCGATCTCTGACTTCGCGCATTAGAAGCACATTCCTAAGCAAGGGAGCGGAGCTCTTTCACCGCCTGTTTGGATGCCTGAAGAATGAGTTTGATATCGGTTCCGAAACCGATGAACCTCATCCCCTTTTCCTTCCAGTACTGCGCCTTTTCTATGGACCCGGTGTGAATGCCGGGGATAATCCCTTTATCGCGGGAGACGTCGATCACATGCCGGACCGCCTTTTCGACGTCAGGGTGGCTGGTCTGCCCCGGTTTTCCAAGGCTTGCCGCCAGATCCTCCGGGCCCACAAAAGCGGCATCAATACCTGGTACAGTGAGGATATCCGAAAGGTTCTCCACGGCATCGCGGTGTTCTATCTGGAGGGCAATGAAAACCTCGTCGTTGAGTTGCTTCATCGTTTCCGCCGTGCTGCCGCTCTCGAAAAAGGTGTGCTGCCGGGACAGGGCCATTCCCCGCTCTCCGAGAGGATGATAACGGCACCAGCGGACAACGTTCTCGGCATCTTCCCGGGATTGGATCTGGGGCACCAGCAGTCCCGAAGCCCCGATGTCCAGGGGCCTTGAAAGGTATTCATGGGATTTGCGGCTTGAAGGTCTGACCACGGTCGGGATGTTTGCGGCCCGGGCGGCGAGGATCATGTCGCTCAGGGTTTCCATGGTGAAGCAGGAGTGTTCCATGTCGATGAAGAAGAAATCAAAGCCGGCCTGAGCGAAAAGAAGGGCAATGCCCGGGCTTCTGATTTCAGACACCATGGGTCCGAAGACGGCCTTCCCGTCCTTGAGCGCCCGTTTCATCGTGTTCTTGAAGATCAAGTCGGCCTCCGTGTTGAGAAAGTGCAGGGCTTCGGTTTACGTCGAACTTCGATGTTTTTCACGCCACCTCACCTCCCTGTAGGAGCGACCTCTCCATCCTCCGTAGCAGTTGCTACTGCGGAGGACGGGCCGGTCGCGAGCTTCTCGCAAGCAGGAGCTTGCTCCTACAAGAACGGGGAGGCAATGAATGTCAACACTATTAT
>Ga0209270_1000953_pt1 | contig 48261 bp, 42 predicted proteins | sample MTBAKSrepl1MetaG_FD_187456 | JGI IMG/M metagenome (GOLD analysis project Ga0209270, IMG submission 187456) | Enrichment culture microbial communities from Arthur Kill intertidal strait, New Jersey, USA, that are MTBE-degrading - MTBE-AKS1... | ecosystem: Environmental > Aquatic > Marine >... | reverse complement strand
CTAATCCGTGAACAGTTGAAAGTTTTCGTTTTGTCTTGATCTTTTCCAGCTATTCTAAAAAGATTTCCCCATATAAGAAACTTTTCGTTTAGATTGGAATGCCTTATTTTGATATAAATTAAGGATAATTACCCCAAGTGCGTCCTCAGTATGGATACCCTTTTCGGCAATGATTTTGAAGGGAGTCAGAGAATCCATCTGAAGGACTTTCTGCTTTCCGACGACATCTGATAGGACGTCGAAACAGAGGTGTCGGCACTATTTTACGTTGACGAGGGTGTGGTGTGTATGTAAAATAAAAACCATACACATCAGATGGAGGGCACATGAGAACCAATATTGTCATAGACGACGATCTGATGAATGAAGCGTTGGCGCTCAGCAGGCTTCGAACCAAAAAGTCCGTCGTTGAAAGCGGGTTGAAGCTGTTGATCCAGATCAAAAAACAGGAGCGGATCAGGGACCTGCGCGGCAAATTGGAATGGGACGGTGACCTGGATGCCATGAGGTCCGATCAATGATCCTAGTCGACTCATCCGTCTGGATCGACTATTTCAACGGTAAATCCACGTGGCAGACGGATCTGTTGGATGCCTATCTCTCAGCTGTACCCATTGTGATGGGCGATCTGATCCTGACAGAGGTTCTCCAGGGATTCAGTTCTGAGAAGGACTTTCACACGGCAAAGACCTTTTTGGATGGCCTCCCCTTTCGTCAGATGGGGGGCTATGACATCGCCATACAGAGCGCCCGAACCTACAGGAAGCTTCGACAGATGGGGATTACCGTGCGAAAGACAATCGATGTCATTATTGCGACGTTTTGCATCACCGAGGGGTTGACCTTACTCCATGACGATCGTGATTTTGACCCCATCGCATCCCGGTTTCCCTTAAGCACCTGTAAGCCCGGATGAGCCGGCCGCCGCCGGTCTTTTAATGAAGCGTCCTCTGACTATTGTCAACCAGCTTTCATATCTCCTGCGTCCAATCCATCAGGATCTTTGTAAGTGGTCACAGGGCCACCTATGAGGGGCTTTTTCGGTTCCGAGGCTCTCGGCCTGGTGTTTTTGGCGGCTTATCTTGCGGGGGACACCTGCCCCCTCCGCGTTCCAGACTCTGTCTGGCCGCGGCTTCCCCCGCGAATAAGCCTGAAAACACGGCGGCCTTCCGCCAGTCATCTTCAAAAGCCCCTCATAGGTCGTCCCCCCGTGATCGCTTACGGATCTTTTCTACGAAACGGCCTGATCCAAATCCGCGATCATCTCGTCCGGGGATTCGAGCCCCATGGACAGGCGGATCAGGCCGTCGGAGATCCAGAGGGCCTCTCGGTCTTATGGTGATTCACTGAAGGCTCCGCGATTCGCATCCGCCAGACCGATGATGTTTGCAAGGAAAATGGGGGGATCTGTCCGGGGTCTATCCCTTGCGGAATCGACCGACTTGCCATAGAATCTCAAAACAAACCTATGGTGGGTCGTCGTCCCCCTTGTAACCCTTGCCAGCGCCATGGGGTGCCGGATCGTGAATGTCCTCTTGATATCGGCCAATACAGAGACCATCAACATGCCCACCCTCCCCGTGGGCCTGGGGTGTGTGGCCGCGGCCGTTCAGACAGCCGGGCACGAGGTGACCTTTCTGGACCTGATGGGCCGGGATGACGCTCCCCGGGCCATTACGTCCGCAGTAAGGCTGAGCCCTCCGGATGTGATCGGCATCTCCATCCGCAACATCGACGACCAGCGGATGGACAACACCCGGTTTCTCCTGGGCCCGGCCAGGGAGACCGTGTCCCTTTGCCGGGGGATCTCAAACGCCCCGGTGGTCCTGGGCGGGGCCGGGTACAGTATCTTCCCGGAGAGCGCGCTGGCGTACCTGGGTGCGGACATGGGGATCCAGGGGGAAGGGGAAACCGCCTTTGTGGCGCTGTTGCAACGGCTGGCGCAAGAGGCCGACCTGTCGGATGTGCCGGGGCTCTATCTGCGGGGAGAGGGACCGCAGGGGCAAAGGCGGTTTGAGACGGAACTGGACGCCCTTCCCATCCCCACGCCGGGGATGATGCCCTTGCCGGATCCGACCCGAAAAGGGGAGATCTGGCTCCCCTTTCAGACCCGCCGGGGGTGCCCGCTTCGGTGCAGCTATTGCTCGACCCCGGCCATCGAGGGCTGCCGGATCCGGCGGCGGTCTCCGCGCCGGGTGGCGGCGGCCCTTGGGCAATGGCGGGAGGCCGGTTTTTCCCGCGTCTATTTTGTGGACAACACCTTCAACATGCCCTCCTCATATGCAGAGGACCTCTGCCGGGTCTTGAGGGATAGGGATCTGGGTCTGTCGTGGCGGGCCATTGTCTATCCCAAAAACCTCACGCCCCGTCTGGCCAGGCTCATGAAGGCGGCGGGCTGCACAGAGGTCAGCCTGGGCGTTGAGAGCGGTTCCGAAACCATCCTGCGGTCCATGAACAAACGGTTCGGGATTGAAGACGTGCGCAGGACCAGCCATCTCCTCAAGGCAGAGGGCATCCGCCAGATGGGGTTTTTACTCCTGGGCGGACCCGGCGAGACCCGGCACACGGTGGAAGAAAGCCTCTCCTTTGTGGATTCCCTGCCCCTCGACGCGGTAAAGCTCACCCTCGGTATCCGCATCTATCCCCATACCCCCCTGGCACGCAGGGCCGCCATGGAGGGCCGGATCGCCCCGGAAGACGATCTTCTGTTTCCCCGCTTCTATATGGCGGAGGGGCTCGGTCCCTGGCTTCGCGGGACCGCAGACGCCCTCCTATCGGAGCGGGCGCACTGGACCTGTTGAGCGAACCGGCGGGCCTTCCGGGCCCCGCGCGGATGGGTATCGTCTCCTTTCTCTCTCCTGTTGCAAGGCCGAAGCCAATTCCTGCTTGACCATCCTGAGAATCGGCATATAATCCCATTATCCATCAATGAATCAATCGATTGAAAGGCCGGGATGATGAAAAGATCCGTGACCGCAACAGAGGCCCGAATACGGTTCGGGGAATTAATCCGCAGGGTGGCTGAGAACAGTGAATCCGTCATTGTGGAGCGTGGTGGAAAACCCCAGGCCGTTGTCCTTTCAGTGTCCGAGTATGAACGGCTTCTCAAAGGGCAGCGGGAGCAAAGTGAATGGAAGGCCCTGGTGGATTCAGCGAGGCACCAGATTCGATCCGAACTGGGCGGCCGAAAACTGATGCCTGCGGATCAGGTGATTGCCAAGATGAGAGAGGAGAGGGATGAGCAACTCATCGGTCTGCGTTGACGCCAGTCTTGTGGTTCGCCTCGTGGCAGATCCAAGCGATAAACGGGTTCGCAGCCTCTGGGAGGAGTGGGATGCAGAGAAGCGGCCTTTTTGGGCCCCCACCCTCCTCTATTTTGAAGTAAGCAATGCCCTCTATCGCTACCAGAGGGCCGGGATGATGAGCGCCTCCTCCGTTAGGCTCGCCTTAACCGCCGCGCTTTCCCTTCCCGTTCAGCTTTATGGAGAGGAGACGCTTCATTCCCAGGCCCTTGACCTTGCCGAGCGTTTCTCGCTCCCTGCGGTCTATGACGCGCACTACCTGGCCGTGGCCCAACACCTGGGTGCAGAGTTCTGGTCATCAGACCGAAAATTGATCCATACGGTTCAATCCGCATTGCCCTGGGTCCACCTTGTCGAATAGCACGGCCCGACTTCCAAAAAGGCTGGATACCGGTGCGCCCCTCACATTTCAAGAATCCCAACGCATTTGATGGGCTGAAACCTTATTTGCCCATGGGGTATTTAAGCGGCTTCATACAAAATGAATGGGGACGCCTATGATTTTATGCTTTTTATTGATTGCTGGATGTGGTAGGTCTTAATCATGCCAAGAAAAGCTCTAATAGATGCGCCGGGTGCGCTTCATCATGTAATTGTCAGAGGCATCGAAGGGGGAAGATTTTTCAATGAAATGTGGTCGTATGAATTTCGTGAATCGCATGGGGGAGTTGATTGCCCAAACACAGGGCCGACTGTTTTGCATGGGCATTGATTCCAAATCATGCCCATTTGCTGTTAAGAACCGGTTTGGTCCAGGTTTGGCTCGAAGAGTTTGAGGAGAAATATGATTTTAAAGGCCAGGGGCTATGATTTCGATAGATTAACAGAGCGGGCTGCCGAAGTGATGGAAATGGAAACAGAAGAGGTAACGGCCTTCGGGAAATCGCCGCAAACTGTTCGCGCGCGAAGCCTTTTATGTTTTTGGGCCCATAGAAGGCTTGGCATGACGATCATAGAGACTGGAAGAAGGCTGAATATATGCGAGTCGGCGGTAAGTCGTTCATCCATGAGGGGTCAAAAAATTGAAAGAAAGAATCGCTACGAGCTGATCGACCAAAAGGCATAAAATCATAGACGTCCCCTTCTATTTAAAGGATTGGGGTGAAGAAGGCGCCAAAGGTTTATAATGAAAAAGACAGTTTTGCAACTCATGATGGCCCTTATCCTATGGGTCCCGTCGGTATATGGCGCCGACATTATGGAGATATCGGGTCTGCCCAACTATCCACCTGTGTTGTGGAAGGCGGGGGGGACGCTTATCGGCGTTGGCGCGGAGTTGGCCAAGACCATTTGTACGGAACTAAGGGTCTCTTTCAAGTTTAAACAGCTCCCCTGGCTGCGTGCTCTTTCTGAAGCGGAGGAAGGGGAAATTGATATGATTGCAGGGGCCTACATGAAAAAGGATCGGCAAGAATATTTGGATTACTCTGTTCCCTTTATGAAAGACCCCGCTGTTGTTTTTGTGATGAAAGGCCGTGCCTTTCCTTTTAAGGACCTCAGGGATCTGATGGGAAAAAAGGGCGTTACCATGCTGGGGTACAGTTGGGGAGAGGCGTTCGACCGATTCGCGGAGGAGCATCTGGATATGACAACTGTCACAAAACCGCTGCAGGCCTTCAAGATGCTGGAACGGGGTCGTGCGGACTTTTTTGTGTGCGGTCTCTATTCAGGTGGTTTTGTGGCGACAGAAATGGGCATGGCCGACAAGGTTGAATCCCTGGCGCAGTATGTAAGCCAGGAGGAGCTCTATATTGCCTTCTCAAAAAAATCAAGATTCAGGCATCTGCTGCCCCGGGCGAATGCCATCATTGGCCGGCTCAAGTCCCAGGGGGTTATAGACAGATGGATCGATGAGTACCTGAGAGAGTACAGGGAGACGCTTGCACAGGGCGATTGACGCGTACAGGAGTCAGGTCAATTCTGCTCTCGACGTATCTGACAGACAAATTCCAGCCGCACTTTTTGAGATGCTGCGACTCTATGCTGTTGAGTTATCAATAGTTGAATGCAGTCTTGAGGAATGGTGCGCCCAGCAAGATTCGAACTTGCGACCTACGGATTCGTAGTCCGTCACTCTATCCAACTGAGCTATGGGCGCGCAACTGGTTTCAACGATTAAAAGATAAGGCCCCCTCGCAGCATTTCAATAGGTCGGAGGGATCGCTTTGCACATATCAGAACGGGCAGATCTGAGCTCCATTTCTGTAGGCGGCCTTCAGGCCCACAAGGCCTTCCCTCTGCGGCCGAAGCCGCACGTGCCCCGGATTTTTGAGATCGTACGCCGCCTCTGTCAATTGAGGCCCGGAGGTTGGCCGGGCTTTTGTGCAGCACAACTTCTGTCATTTCGGTTGGTTGTTGCAGCCAGGCCAAAAATTGGGCGCCTGTTCGACTCCATTGTGTTTTTTACATTAGCAAATCCTGTTTTGTCAACTCCCGGTTTTGTTCAGAGCATGATTATTTCTGTTAGGTCGTTGGGAACGCCCGGACAATCCTCCCAAGGCGGCCTGACGGCCGCAACCAAACAGCGGCCTGGGCAAACTTCTTCGCACGTTGCGGAGAAGTTGCGGACAAAAGGGCTTAAAAGGCTGCCCCCCCTGCGAACGCCTCGTACGGCCAACAGTTTTGATTGCATTCAGCGAAACGCTGTGCCTTGACTCTAGCCCAGAGGAAGGCTATGGTGACGCGCAAACCCAAACGCGAGGATGCGACTGATGCCCTTTTCCCGGAACAATTGTCGGACCGGTTATCGAAAATGCCAGGCAAACCCACAGAATCTGGCGCGAGCCTTTCAGGGAGAAGAGCGGAATAAAAGGGGTGAGACACCATGTTCTTAGCCCCGCCGCCTGACCCTGAGAAGCGCCTTAGCTTGACTGACACCTTTGCCTTTTCGTGCCACAGCGGGCTTTCCTGCTTCAATCAATGCTGCCGCAACAAATACCTCCCCCTGACCCCTTACGATGTCTTGAGGATGCGGAAGGCCCTCGGGCTTCACTCGGACGAATTCCTTGAGCGATACGCCGTTTATCGCCTGGATCCCGCATCCGGCTTCCCGATCTTGTCGATAAGAATGGACGATGCCGACGGCCGCTGTCCGTTTGTGAGCCCTGGGGGGTGCTCTATCTACCAAGACCGGCCTATGGCCTGCCGGCTCTATCCGTTAGGACGGTCGTGCAGGGCAGGCCGGAACGGCAGTCCGTCTGAGGTGTTCTTCCATCTGCTGGATACGCCCCACTGTCAGGGGATCAAGGAAGATAAGGTCCAGACAGTTGGGGCGTGGCAGGAAGAGCAAGGCCTCTTGCCTTACCTTGATATGAATGACAGGATGCTGGGGCTCCTGTTCCACCCCAAAAGGGACCGCACGGCCCCTTTGACCGAGCGGCAGCAGCAGAAGGTCCTGGTGGCCTGTTACAACATTGATCTGTTCAGGGAATTTATCGTCAATACCGGATGGCTGAGAAGCCCAGACAATGAAAACGGGACCCTTGCCAGGGTCGTGGAGAACGACTCAGCTTTGTTGGAACACGGCTTTGCCTATCTGGATCAAGCCCTTTTCCCATAGGATCTTCAGACCATGCCCCCTTCCTGAATCTCGGCGATAAAGGCCTCCACGAGATCCGGAGAAAGGCTGTTTCCACTCATTTCCTCCAGTATGGCGAATGCCTCCTCCATGGTCCGCCCCCTCTGGTAGGACCGGTCAGTGGTGATGGCGTCAAAGCAGTCGGCCACGCTGATGATCCGGGCCCCAAGGGGGATCGCGTCCCCCGTAAGGCCGTCCGGATAGCCGGACCCATCCAGGCTTTCATGATGGTAGTGGACATAATCCACCACAGGCCCGAGAAAGGTGAGGCCCGCCAGGATATGCACCCCGATATCCGGATGTTTCCGGATCTCTTCAAACAGGTCGGCATTCATCCTGACGTCCTGGCTGCTGAAGAGGCGATCACTGAAGCCTATCTTGCCGATATCGTGGAGCATCCCCCCGATCCGGACCTGTTCCACTTCCTCCTTGCTCAACCCGATCCTTCGCGCCAGGCGCTCGGCATAGGCCGATACGCGGGAGGCGTGACCCTCGGTATACCGGTCCCTTGCGCCCAGGGCGTTGGCAATGGTGATGACCGTCTGTGTGGTATTCTTCCGGAGGACCTTGTTCAGGTCGTGAAGCTGATCGATTAACTGCTCCAGCCGGACCTCCCTTGCCTCCACCCGGACCATCATCATGCCCATGGCCTCGGCAATCTGCTGAATCATTTTGGAATGACCGGGCAGGGTAAAGGCCATCACATCGTTGGAGTAATTCCCTTTGGCCACCTCCTGGATGATGCTAATCAGACTCCGGATCTCTTCTTGGGAGGCGGTTGGTTCGGCAGGGGCCTGTTCATCCTGTTTCGTCATTGATTTCCTCATGTGAAGCGTGGCTGGTGCAAGCCTGTCCCTCGCATCTTGTCCCGGATCCCACCCAAATGCGCCAAAAAAATCTCTTTATCCTCCTGTTTGTGTGCCGGCTTCCCGGTCAGGGCCACGCTGGCATGAGACACATCCAGCTGGGATCACAGGCCATACCCTACCACAAACGGCCGCGGGCCTGAAGCCTTTTGAGTGGGACATCTTCAGGAGACAATTAATGGGTTGAAATTCATATCTAATTCAATTATGAGGAGATAAAAGGATGTCGAAAGCTCACGTCTCAACCTGCGGAGGTATCCCATGACACGGTCACTCGTCAAAGCCAGCGATCTCACCTCAACGGATCTCTTTGCCATTTTCGACCGGGCCAGAGAATTGAAAAGCCGCATCTATGCGCGGAAGCCGATCAATACGCTCCAAAACAAGGTCATTGGACTCCTGTTTGAAAAACCGTCTACCCGTACCCGTACCAGTTTTGAGTCGGCCATTTTGCGCCTGGGCGGCGGCGCCATTTACCTGGCCCCGGGGAATCTGCAGATCAAACGGGGGGAACCGATCGAGGACACGGCACGGGTGCTCGGCAGTTATCTGGATGCAATCGTCGCCCGGGTTTATGCCCATCAGACCGTGGTGGATCTCTGCGATTATTCCCAAATCCCAGTGATCAACGGTTTGAGCGACCTGGACCATCCTACACAGGCAGTGTGCGATTTGTTCACCATCCTTGAGATCAAGGGGAGAATTCAGGGCCTGAGCCTTGCCTATATCGGCGATGGAAACAACGTATGCCATTCATTGCTCCTGGCATGCGCCCTGGCAGGCATGCACATCCGCGTAGCTGCACCCGAGGGCTACAAGCCAGACCGCGGCATCCTTTCAGAGGCGGTCGGCATTGCGGCAAACACAGATGCCCGAATAGAGGTCTTGGACCGACCAGAAGACGCTGCGGCCGGGGCCGACATCCTCTACACCGACGTCTGGGTCAGCATGGGAGAAGAAGAGGAAGAAAAAACAAAGCTTGACGTTTTTCAGGGATACCAGATCAACGCGGACCTGCTCCGCATTGCAGCCGAAGATGCCGTAGTGATGCACTGCCTCCCGGCCCACAGGGGCCTGGAGATTACCAGCGACGTGATCGAAGGCCCTCGTTCCATTGTCTGGCAGCAGGCCGAAAACAAGATGCACGGAGCTGCCGCCATACTGGATTATCTCCTGTCCTGAAAAAGCGCATCAAGGCCATCATCTCACACGGAGACAGAAAGCCACGGACAAAAACAAAAATGATTCATGTTAAGGCCCTGAGACGAGACCCTTTGCGGCTTCCTGGCTTTGGTGAGTGAGACCCCTTTGGGTCGGGAGGGTGTGGCGCGCTACTCGGGCGCCGCGAAGACCACGGCACCGTATCCCACCACCCAGCGGCCCCGGCTTTCCGGGAAATCGTCTCCGCTGTTGCGGTAGACAAGGACCGTGCCCTTCCTGCATCCCTTGCGCTCTGCAAAGCGCATGGCCGCCAGGACCGGCCCTATTCCGCAGAAGGTCTGCTTCGAATAATCCCAGTCCCTCCGGATCCCATCGTAATCCATGGCCTCCACACGCTTAAGGGTCTGCTTGTCCGTTCGGGTTACGAGAGTGTAGTCCGGGTCATGGAGCATGTCGCTGCTGGCAATAACCAAGATGCTTTTCGTTTTCGACAGGGCCTCCAGGGCGTCCACCAGATCGTCCAGGGTGCGGGGATCGTGGTCCCCAACCAGCCCTACGATAATGGGCACACGGGGGAGGGCCGCCTGGATAAAGGGGACCTCGTTTTCAGCAGAATGTTCGCCCGCATGGGGCCGGTAATCCAGGTAAATGCGGGGGCTCGCCGCGGCCAGGACCGCTGTCCCCTTTTTGTCGAGCTCCGCATCCCCTATAGGGGTCCTCAGCGCATCCCCGTCCATGAGCGCTACCCCCTGAAAACCGCCCCGGTGGCTGATCCCGAGCACCACCACCGCATCCGGCCTGCCCCAGATATCGGCGTTGTCCCTGATGGCCCGAAAGGCGTATCCGGCAACCTTCCCGGAATAGACATACCCTGCATGGGGCGCAACACCGGCCACAATCCTGCCGTCCACCTTTTCCACGCGGGCGCTGTCCATGTACCCTTCCACCATCTGTTTGAGTTCCTGGCGGGTCCCTGGAAACCACCGGCCTGCCCCCAGGGCCTCTCTTAACGTCACTTGAGATCCCTTGCTCATTTCTCCCTCCTTGGCGGCCCATAAAGCCGCGTCGAAACAGGTCCCCAAAAGGCACGCCATCCCCACCCACAGGAGACGGCGCACACCGGCTTTTCTAAAAGATATCCAGGCCATGTAAAATGCCTCGTTGCTGGGTCATTGGGTTATTATTACCTGGCCCAGTTTTGTGTCGAAAAAAGCAAGAAAAGCTGTTTGTATCTCATCAGTACGCCCTATTTTACAGACTCACACGGAGACACAAAGAACACAGAGAAAAGGGCATGTTCCCGTTTCTTTACAAAAAAAATCCTTTGTGTGCTTTGTGCCTTTGTGTGAAACATTTTGGTCGCGGGCATCCGCGTTAGAGTCTTTGTTTGTAACTTCTCCGCAACGTGCGAAGAAGTTTGCCCGTGGGGGTCTCTGCCCAAGGGCTGCAAAAACCTAATCGAGCTCCCGGGAACGGCAGCACGGCTTTAAAATACAGTCTGTTCCAGCCCCAAGGACACCCTTTCACCTGCGCGCCATGCGAGTGAGGCGAGTCAGGCGGGTCGATAGGGATTCCTTGCTGCCTTTCATTAAACAATATCCCGAGCCCGGGGGCGGTCGCCGAACGATATAAACGCATTTTATTGCAGCCCTTGGGCAGAGACCCCCACGGGCGGGCAGGTTGCTGTTTGGTTGCTGCGGTCAGGCCCCGGCCTTAACCCAGTCAGCCCAATAAACTCGAGCAAATTCATAAACAGGTTTACACCAGTTCCCATGCCTGATAGCCTAAAAGTTCATCCATCTCGCTTAACAGGCCCCGGCAGGGGAGCACATTGAATCGGCCGTGGGCAGATATCATCAGGGGATCCCCCCCAGGTACGCCGATTTTGAAGAGGAGCCGGCTCTCGCCCGGGTATTTGAAGACGATATCACGCAGCTCTTCCAGGATCTCTCTCGATGTCTTCCCGTTTTCGAGGGCTATCAGAATGGCCTTTACCGAGCCCAGACGAACATCGCTCAGCCTTACGATTTCCTTTGCAATGACCTTGGCCGCGGTCTCGCTGATCTCCGCGGTCCCGGCAATGAGGAGTGGATCGTCGCCTTTCAGCAGAGGGGAGGCAGATGCGAACAGGTCCGGAAACACAAGCACCTCGGCGGAACCGGTCAGGTCTTCCAACTGAATCACCGCCATCTTGTCGTTTCGCTTGGTGCGTTTGATCTTGAGTGCCTCCACAACGCCTGCGATCTTCACCTGGGCCTTGTCCTTGCAGCCGGGAAGGTCCTGAATCTGGCAGGTCGCAAAGCGGTCGATATCCTCCTTGAAGCTGTCCAATGGATGTCCGGTGATATAAAACCCGAGACCCTCCTTTTCCCGCCTCAGGCGCTCCGCCTTGGACCATTCCGGGATGTCCGGGAGATCGAGGAGCCCGACCGACCCCTTTTGAAGACCCGGCGATCCGAAGATGGTAAGCTGGTTGGGGTCGTGGTTGGCGCCGCAGATCCGAAGGGCGTCGTCGAGCCCGCCAAAGAGCCGCGACCGGTATTCCCCGGTAAAATCAAAGGCCCCGCACTGGATCAGACCTTCCAGGACGCGCCGGTTGACCTTGGAGCCGTCCACACGCCTGCAGAAGTCGAGAAGGTCCGCAAATGGTCCGTGTCGCTCCCTCTCCTCAATGACCAGCTCAACGGCCTTCATGCCCACATTCTTGACCGCAGCCAGACCGAAGCGGATCTTTCCCTCCACCACGGAAAAGTCGGCCTGGCTCTCGTTTACGTCCGGGGGAAGGATCTCGATCCCCATGGCGCGGCATTCGGCGATGTTCTTGATGGTCTTGTCCTGGCTGCCCATATCCTGGGTCAGAAGCGCCGCCATGAACTGGACCGGATAATGGGCCTTGAGATAGGCAGTCTGATAGGCGATCATGGCATAGGCCGCGGAATGGGATTTGTTGAACCCGTAGCCCCCGAACTTGTCGATGAGCCCGAAGAGCTTCTCGGCCATCTGCTGGGCGACCCCGTTTGCCACAGCCCCTTCCACAAACTTGGCCCGGTGTTTTGCCATCAATTCAGGCTTCTTCTTTCCCACGGCCTTGCGAAGCTCGTCCGCCTCCCCCATGGTGTACCCGGCCACGACCTGGGCGATCTTCATGACCTGTTCCTGGTACAGGATGACGCCGTAGGTCTCCTTGAGGATCGGTTCAAGAGACGGCAGAAAATATGTGATCTTCCCGTTTCCATGCTTTCCGTTGATGAAGTCGTCGATCATGTTGCTCCCCAACGGACCCGGCCGGTAGAGGGCCATGAGGGCGATCATGTCTTCAAAGACCTCGGGTCTGAGCCTCCGCAGGAGGTCTTTCATGCCCGAACTCTCCAACTGAAACACGCCCGTGGTCTTTCCATCCGAGCAGAGCTGGTAAGGAGCTTCGTCCTTGAGGGAGATCTTGTCCAGGTCGATGTTCTCGCCTGTGGTCTTTTCAATGAGTTTGAGTGCCTCCTTAATCACCGTCAGCGTCTTGAGACCCAGAAAATCAAATTTGATGAGGCCCAGCTTTTCAATCCGCTCCATGGTGTACTGGGCCATGATCTCACCCTTGTGCCCGCGATAGAGGGGCAGGTAATCCACTAACGGGCGGTCTGCAATCACCACGCCGCAGGCATGGGTGGATGCATGCCGGGCCAGGCCCTCCAGGGCACGGGAGATCTCCAGCAGCTTTTTGCCTTGTCCCCCGGCCTCCTCCAGGCTCTTCAGTTCAGGCTCATTCCGGATGGCGTCATCCAGACGGACCCCCGGGCCTTCGGGTACCAGCTTGGCGATCCGGTCCACCTCGCTCAGGGGAATGTTAAGACTGCGGCCCACATCCCGGATCACCCCGCGGGCCTTCATGGTTCCGAAGGTGATGATCTGACTGACGTTTTCCTGGCCGTATCTTTCCGCCACATAGCGGATGACCTGATCCCGGCCGTTGATGCAGAAGTCGATGTCGATATCCGGCATGCTGATCCGGGCAGGATTGAGGAACCGCTCAAAGAGAAGGCCGTATTTGATGGGATCGATATTGGTGATGTTGAGACAGTAGGCCGCCAGGGACCCGGCCGCAGATCCCCGACCGGGGCCCACGGCAATGTCGTGCTGACGGGCGTATTCAATAAAATCCGCCACAATGAGAAAATAGCCGGCAAAACCCATTTTGAGGATCACCGAAAGCTCGAACTCCAGCCGATCGCGGTATTCGGTACGGACCGCATCGGAAAGAGATCCTTCTTCCGCCTGTTTTTCGGCCAGCCGTTGCTTCAGTCCTTCCCGGGCCTTCTGTATCAGCATCTCGTCAAGGCCCTGCCCCGTTTTGGTCTGAAACACGGGGAACTTGTACTGACCGAAGCCCATCTCGTAGTTGCATTGCTGGGCCACCTCCACCGTATTGTCAAGCGCGTCATCAAACCCTTTCAGGGCCTCTGCCATTTCGGGTCGGGATTTGAAATAAAACTCGTCCGACGAGAACCGGAGCCGTTTTTCGTCGTCCACGGACTTGCCCGTCTGGATGCACAACAATACGTCATGGGCCTGGGCGTCCTCCCGGTTGAGGTAATGGCAGTCGTTGGTCCCTACGAGCGGGATGGACAGATCGTTGGAGATGTCCCTCAGCATCCGGTTGACCCGTTTTTGGTCCGCGAGCTTGTTGGCCTGGACCTCCAGATAAAAGCGCCCGTCAAAGATGGATGCCAGTTCCCGCGCCTTCTCCCGGGCCGCGTCCATCTGCCCGGCCAGGGCCAGATAGGGGACCACCCCTTTGAGGCACCCGGAGAGGGCGATGAGCCCGGCATGGTATTTGCGGAGCAGTTCCATGTCCACGCGGGGGTGGTAGTAGAACCCCTCCAGATGGCCCAGGGTGACCAGGGTGCTCAGGTTCCGATATCCTTCCTCGTTTTGGACCAGGAGGGTGAGGTGGTGGGCCGTGGGACCCCCGCCCGGCGCAGGGGACCGGTCCCGCCGATCCCCTGGGGCCACGTAGACCTCGCATCCGATGATCGGCCTGATCCCCGCCTTCACGGCCTGATCATAAAACTGGACCACCCCGAACATATTGCCGTGATCCGTGATGGCCACGCTTTCCATGCCCAGGTTTTTTGCCTTTTCCAGCATGCGCTCGATCCGGATGGCCCCGTCCAGGAGGCTGAATTCCGTATGCACGTGGAGGTGTACGAAGGGTCTTTCGGACACGGTGTTCCTTTCTGTCTGGGTGCTGGTTGCTGTTTTTTGATGATAAAAAGTATCCCATTTCACCCATGGTGTCAAATGCTCCCTTGTCACATCCGCGTGTCACATCCGCGGCCTTTACAGCCACCGGGAGGCATGACGCCGTGGCATGGGAACGGCTTATCGGTGGGGGCGGCTCCCGGCCTACGACCCGGATGGGAAATCGGGTTGGATGGCGTATTGCGTCAAATATCGTTTGATTGGTGGAGATATGGTGGGGCGTATCTGAGGACGGGCCGCGACCAGGTTTTTTCGTGGTTCAGCCGTTTCTTACGAGAAGACCCACGGCCCGTTCCAGGTGATTGACGGTGCTGCACTCGCGGGCCAGGGTGCAGAAGGGGAGGTAGCGTCGCATCTCCGAGTCCCCGATCCCCCAGAAGGGGGGAGACTCCGGGTTGAGCCAGATGACCCGTTTTGCCCGCTGGTGGATGCGCCGCAGGATCCCGGTCTCAGCCGCCCCGTAGTTGTTCCGGGCATCGCCCAGGATGAGGACCGTGGTCCTGCGGCCGATGCTTTCCAGCCACCTGGCCTCAATATCCCGAAAGACCTGGCCGTAGTCGGTCCGGCCCAGATCCACGCCCAGGCCAATCCCCTTCTGGAGTCGGCCCAGGGCCTCCTCCACGCCATGGGTCTCAAATATGGGGGAGACCTCGGCCAGGTTGGAACAGAAGACAAAGGAGCGGATCCTGGCCAACTCCTCGTTGAGGCTGTACAGAAACAGGAGCATGAACCGGGACACCGCGGCCACCGATCGGCTGATGTCGCACAGGACCATCATGTCGGGCCGGTCGATTCTCCTGGCCTTCCAGCAGGGTTGAAAGATAAGGCCCTGAAAGGCCAGGTTTTCCCTCAGGGTCTTCTTGACATCCAACACCCCCCGTCGGGCCTGTTTTTTCCTCCTGCAGAGGGTGTCGTTTAAGAGCTTCACCATTTTCCGGATGATTCGGTGCATCCGCTCATAATCCCGCTGCTCCAGGTTGGAGAGCCGCATGTCCTGCAGGTATCTCTCCATGAGGGCCTCCTGGGCCGGGGCCGCATACAGGGCGTACTGCTGCTCCACAAAGTCCCTGACCCGTTCAACCAGCAGGGCCTTTTGGGCCTTGAGCGCCTCGACTCTTTCCCGAGACGTCTCCCGGTCCTCCCTGGAAAGCCGCATCATGTCCCGGTTCACCCCTTCGAGCCCCATGGCCCGAAGGATGTGCTGGGTATAGCGGCTCTTCTGGGTGAAGAAATGGATGCCGTTGATCTCTGCCTGGTCCGCTGCCTCCCGCATGGCCATGGAGAGCCCTGTCGCGTCCCCCGAGAGGAGCATGCGGGAGAGGGGGGCGTCGAGACCCGCCGGGGACGCCTCAGCCGGAATGAGGGCGCCCGGCCCGGTTGGGGAAAATCCGTCCGGAGAAAAAAACCGGTCAAAGACATCCCTGAAGATCCCCTCTTCCGTCCGGGACTTGGCCAGAGACGCGGCAAGGGCGTCGCGCAGGACCTCCCGCTCCTCAAACCCCACCAGGCTGGCCGCGTAAAGGGCGTCCATGGTCTCGGCGGGGGATACCCGCACGCCGGCCCCCCGCAGGGCCGTTATGAGATCGCACAGGACGTGTTCCATTGGCTGCCCGCTCCGACGTTAACGCATCGCCTTTCTCGCCATCTCGGTCAACTGCGCCTCGGCCGCGGCGATGTCCGCCTCTGATTTTAGGAGGATATTGAGCGTATCCCTGATCAGATCCGGGTCCAGGTCTTGCGCGTGGAGGATCATGATGACCCTGGCCCAGTCAATGGTCTCGCTCACCGAAGGGACCTTTTTGAGATCCAGCTCCCGAAGCTGCTGCACAAAGGCCACCAGCTGGGCACTGAGCCGGTCGGGCACATCCGGGGCGCGGACCCGAATGATCTCCTGTTCCAGCCTCGCGTCGGGAAACGGGATATACAGATGAAGGCACCGCCGCTTGAGGGCCTCGCTCATCTCCCGGGTGTTGTTGCTGGTCAGAAAGACGTAGGGCCTGGAGACCGCATGGATGGTGCCCAGCTCGGGCACGGAGACCTGAAAATCCGAGAGGACCTCCAGCAAAAAGGCCTCAAACTCCGGGTCTGACCGGTCCACCTCGTCCACCAGCAATACGGCCCCCTCCTTTTCCTGTAAGGCCAGGAGGAGGGGCCGGGGCGCCAGGAACCGCTCGGAAAAGAAGATGTCGTCGTACTGGTGCACCCGAGCCATGGCATCGGCCAGCCCCTCCGTCCCCTCGATGAGGTCGTTCAGCTTGTCCTTGAGGATCTGGGTATAGAGGAGCTGCTTGCCGTATTTCCACTCGTACAGGGCCTTGGATTCATCCAGTCCCTCATAGCACTGGAGCCGGATCAAAGGCTTTTTCAGATACGCGGCCGCGGCCTTGGCCAGCTCGGTCTTCCCCACGCCGGCCGGTCCCTCCACCAGGATCGGCTTTTGCAGATGATGGGCCAGATAGAGGGTGGTGGCGATCCTGGGGCTGCACACATACCCCACGCCTTCAAAGCCCCTGCGCACCGCTTCCACGGTCTTACATGCCCCATTGTCATCCAGTCCCATGCAAGGCCTCCTTATCCAAATTCGGGCAACAGGAGTATAGCAGATTCAAAAAGGGCCTTCAAACATGATGCAGGCTTTTTTCTGCATGCGACATGCGGCCTCAACCCGCGTTCGAGACAGGCTTGCCAACCGGGCCGTCAGGGTTTAGAATCTTTTTCCGCAACTTCTTTGCAACGTGCGAAGGAGTTTGCCCGTGGGGGTCTCTGCCCAAGGGCTGCAAAAACCGGATAGAGCTCCTGGGAACGGCAGCAGGGCTTTAAAATACAGTCTGTTCCAGCCCCAAGGAGAGGCTTTCATGGGACGGTGTGTCCTTGCTGCCTTTCCATACACATTATCGGGCGCCCGGGGGCGGTCGCCGAACGATATGAACGCATTTTATTGCAGCCCTTGGGCAGAGACCCCTACGGGCGGGTAGAACGGTGTTTGGTCGCGGCCGTCAGGCCGCATTGGGATAGTGCCACGGCCCCCGGGCTCCGCGCTCCGCGTTTTAAACCGTACCGGGGGCTTATCCAGAGGGCTTGGGCGGTATTTTTGAGGTAAAGGGGAGACCCCATGTGGCAGCGTGAAATAGAAGAACTGGAAAGACGAAAACAGATCGCCTATGGATTGGGCGGAGAGGAAAACGTCCAGAAGCAGCATGCGCAGGGAAAGATGACGGTCAGGGAACGGATCGCGGCCCTGTGCGATCCCGGAACGTTTCGCGAGCGGGGCGTCCTGGCCGGGGTGCCCACTTACGATGACGAGGACCCGCACCGACTGAAGGACCTGGTTCCCTGTCCCTTTGTCATGGGGATCGGCCGGATCGACGGGAGACGGATCGCGGTCCACGGCGACGACTTCACCGTGAAGGGCGCCTCCGTGGGGAGGATGTACAAGGCCAAGGGGGCGTATTTTGTCAAGATGGCCCGTAGCCTGAGGCTTCCTATGGTGCGGCTCATCGAGGGCGCGGGCGGGTCCATCCGAGAGATCCTGGAGATCGGCTATACTGAGCTTCCCAGCTCCGGGGACGAGTGCACCCAGGACCGGGTGGAGGTCCTCTCCGAGATCCCGGTGGTCTCTGCCGGGTTTGGGTCCGTGGCCGGTCTGGGGGCGTTGTACATGGTCCAGAGTCACTTCTCGGTGATGGTGAGGGAAAAGGCGCACGTCTTTGTGGGGGGACCGCCCTTGGTGAAATCGGCCTTCGGCGAGGAGCTGACCAAGGAGGAATTGGGGGGCTATGGCCTGCACACGCGGCTCACCGGCGTGGTGGATAATGACGCGGTGGACGAGCAGGACGCATTGAATCAGGTGAAGCGCTTTCTCTCCTATCTCCCTTCCCATGTCTGGGAAATGCCTGTCCGGCAACATGAGGATGCAGACAGCCCGGATCGCCGCGAAGAGGACCTTGTCTCCATCATTCCCAGGGATCAGCGAAAACCCTACGACATGCGCCGGATCCTGAGGCTGGTGCTGGACAAAGATTCCATTTTTGAGATCGGCAGACACCAAGGCCGGTCCCAGATCACGGCCCTGGCCCGGCTCAACGGCTATCCCGTGGGGGTCCTGGCCAATGACCCCAACTTTCTGGGAGGGTCTTTCAATTATGACGTAGCGGAAAAATTCCAGCGCTTCGTGGACATGTGCGACACCTTTCACCTCCCCATCGTCAATCTGGCGGATCAGCCCGGGTTCACAGTCGGGAAGCGGAGCGAGGAACAGGGGACCATCCGCAAGGGAGTGCGGGCCAGCTTTGCCATGATCCAGGCGACCGTCCCCATGGCCGTGGTCTATATCCGCAAGTGCTTCGGGGTGGCCGGGGGGGCCCAGAAAAGCGGCATCCGGCTGAGCTGGCGCTATGCCTGGCCCTCGGCCGTGTGGGGGAACATCCCGGTGGAGGGCGGCGTGTATGCTGCCCACCGCCGGCAGATCGAGGCATCGGACGACCCCGAGGGCTGCCTCGAAAGGCTCCAGGAGACCTATCGGGCCGTTGCCTCCCCCTTCCGTACGGCCGAGGCCTTCGGCATCGAAGACATCATTGACCCGAGAGACACCCGGTCCCTTTTGTGCGAGTGGGTGGAAATGGCCTACGACGTGGAACGCGACCATTTGGGACCCAAGAAGCGCGGCATGCGGTGCTGAGCCCCCTAAGGCGGCCTGACGGCCGCAACCAAACAGCAGCCTGCCCGCCCGTGGGGGTCTCTGCCCAAGGGCTGCAATAAAATGGGTTCATATCGTTCGGCGACCGCCCCCGGGCTCGGGATGCCGTTTATTGAAAGGCAGCAAGGAATCCCTATCGACCCGCCTGACTCGCCTCACTCGCATGGCGGGCAGGTGAAAGGGCGTCCTTGGGGCTTAAACAGACTGTATTTTAAAGGCCTGCTGCCGTTCCCAGGAGCGGTATTCGGTTTTTGCAGCCCTTGGGCAGAGACCCCCACGGGCAAATTTCTTCGCACGTTGCAAAGAAGTTACGGACAAAGATTCTACGGGCCGGGCTCAGCTGACCGTCTTTTCCACCTTTACCGCGCAGACCTTGAACTCAGGGGTGTCGGCCACAGGGTCCTGGGCCGGATTGGTCAGGAGATTGATCCTGGCCTCGTGGAAATGGAACGGCACAAAGACCATCCCGCGCGGACACGCCGGGCTGGGCCGGACATTCATCTCCACCTGACCCCGGCGGGATGTGAGAACTGCGCGATCCCCTTCCTGGAGTCCCATCTCCCCTGCATCCTCGGGATTCATCTCCGCATACCCCTGAGGGCACAAAAGATCCAGGCCTTTGCTGCGCCGGGTCATGGTGCCGGTGTGATAATGCTCGTAATACCGCCCCGTGGTCAGGGTAAAGGGGTAGTCTGCATCGGGGGCCTCGTCCGGGGGCCTGTATTCCACCGCATGGAACAGGCCCTTTCCCCTGACAAACTGACCCTCGTGAAGGATGGGGGTTCCAGGGTGTTTCGCATCGGGACAGGGCCAGTGAAGCCCTCCCGCCTCCAGGCGATCATAGCTTATCCCCTGATAGGAGGGGGTCAGGGCCGTCAGCTCGGAAAAGATGTCTTTGGCGGATCCGTACCTCATGGGGCAGCCAAAGGCGGTGGAAAGGCGGGCGATGATCTCCCAGTCCATGAGGCATTGCCCCGGGGCCGACACTGCCTGCCGCACGCGCTGGACCCGACGCTCGGTATTGGTAAAGGTCCCCTCCTTTTCTGCAAAGCAGGCCGCGGGGAAGACCACGTGGGCAAGCCGGGCCGTCTCGGTGAGAAAGATGTCCTGCACGATTGCCAGATCCAGCCGGGCCAGGGCCTTTTTGACATGGGTGAGATCCGCATCCGTAACAAGCGGGTTTTCGCCCATGATGTAAAGGGCCTTGATCTTTTCGGACCGGATCGCCTCCCCGGCCGCGGTGAGGGTCAGCCCGGGCTTGCCGGAGAGGGGCCGGCCCCAGGCCTTCTCGAACTTGGCGCGGTTGGCGATATCGGACACCCTCTGGTAGCCGCAAAAGACATCGGGAAGCGCCCCCATGTCGCAGGCCCCCTGCACGTTGTTCTGCCCCCGCAGGGGATTGACCCCGGTCCCCGGCCGGCCCACATTCCCCGTCAGCATGGCCAGGTTGGCCACTGATTTCACGTTGTCGGTCCCTGATATGTGCTGGGTGAGCCCCATGGCGAATAACACAGCGGATCGGGGAGCGGATCCGTACATCCGTGCAGCCCGAATGAGCTGGTCTTGAGGGATCCCTGTGATCATCTCCACCCGCTGGGGGGGATACCGGTCAATGGTCTGGAAAAGGACCTCTGCTCCTTCGGTCCGCTCCGTCACAAAGGCCTTGTCCCACAGGCCTTCCTTCCAGATCACGTGCATCATGCCGTTGAGCCATGCCACATCGGTCCCCGGTCTGGGCTGGAGAAAGATATGGGCCTCTCGGGCCAGGGGAATTTCCCGGGGTTCCACCACAATGAGCCTCGCCCCCCTCCTTTTGCAGGCCCGCCGCAGCGCGTCGGCGATGACCGGATGGCACTCGCTGGTGTTGCTCCCGGCAATGAGGAAACAGTCCGATTCCTCCAGATCGGCAATGCTGTTGGTCATGGCGCCACTTCCAAAGGCTGCGGCCAGACCGGCCACGGTGGTGGCGTGTCAGAGCCTCGCACAGTGGTCCACATTGTTGGTCCCGACCCCTGCGCGCAGGAATTTCTGGAACAGGTAGTTCTCCTCGTTGGTGCACCGGGCCGAGGAGAAGCCCATGACCGCGTCAGGGCCGTGGGCTGCGCATATCTCTTTCAGCCTCCTTGCAGCATATGTGAGCGCCTCTTCCCAGGATGCCTCGCGAAACCGGCTGCCTTCACGGATGAGCGGGGCGGTGAGCCTTTCGGGGTGATTGATGAAATCAAAACCGAACCGGCCCTTGGCGCACAGGCTCCCGTTGTTAGGGGTCTTGGGATCCTCCGGGGCGGTCACCCCCCAGACCTTTCCATCCATGACCCGCAGCTCCATCTGGCATCCCACACCGCAGTAGCCGCAGGTGGTGGTCACCGCTTCCATCTGGTGGATGCGGGCCGGCGCATCGGCGCCTGACTGGGTCAATGCCCCTACCGGGCATACCTGCCAGCACTCGCCGCAGGAGATGCACCGCGAAGAATCCCCCTGAATATGGGCCAGACTCCCCCTGAGGGCAATGGAGAGGGCGTCTATGCCCTTGATCTCCTGGCAGGCATGAACGCATCTCAGGCACAGGACGCATTTGTCCGGATCGTAGGCAATGAGCGGGGTGGCATAGGGTCCCACGCGCCGATCTACGGAAATTTCTCCAAAATCATGACCTGCCACCCCGTATTCATAGGCCAGGTCCTGTAGGGCGCAGGATCCTGAGGCCCCGCACACATGGCATTCCATGGGGTGATTGACCAGCATCATGCGGATGGCCGTTCGCCGAAGCTCCATGACCCGCTCTGTACGGGTCTCAACAATCATCCCTTCTGCAACGGGCGTGGTACAGGCAGGAACAGGCCTGTCCATGCCCGTCGCTTCCACCATGCAGACCCGGCACGAACCGATGGGCGAGAGCCGTTTGTGATAGCAGAGGGTGGGGATGCGAACCCCGTTTCTCAAGGCGGCCTGCAAGATGGTTTCCTGCGGTTCGGCCAGGACATCCCTGCCGTCAATGGTGAGGACAATCATGGTACGCGTCTCCATTTCATACCGCGGCAAGGGCAAGTCTGCAGCATCTCAGACAGCGGGAGGCCTCTTGCAGGGCCTCGGCCGCACAAAACCCCTGCTCCACCTCGTCAAAAGAGGCAGTGCGCATCTCCGGGTCAAGGGTTTTGGGGTGCATGCGCGCCCTTCCTCCGATGGTGGAGGGCCATTCCTGAGGATCATAGACCCCGATCTTCTGGATCAACCCCTCCATGAGATCCCTTTCCTCAGGCCGGCACTCACCCTTTTCCAGATACTGGGCCATAAACCGGGCCGCATTCTTGCCCGAGGCAATGGCGGCAATCAGGGTGAGGGGACCGTAAAAACAGTCGCCGCCTGCAAAGATGGGCCGTTCATCCACCTGGAAGGTGACCGGATCCGCGGCCACGGTCTTCCACCGGGTAAGGGGTATCCCTGATTCAGGGGGGATGTAGGCGAGATCGCAGGCCTGGCCGATGGCAGGGACCACGGCGTCGGCCTGAATCATGAAATTGGAGCCCTCCACCGGAACCGGCCTCCGTCTCCCGCTGGGATCGGGTTCACCCAAGACCATGCGCAGGCATTCCAGGCCCGTCACTTTGCCCTTCTTGGCGAGAATCCTGATGGGCTGAGTCAGAAAATGGAGGGCGACCTTCTCATCCCTGGCGTCCCGGATCTCCTCCGGGTCGGCCGGCATCTCGGCCTCGGTCCTCCGATAGACCAGGACCGCCTCGTTAAAGCCGAGCCGGATTGCAGTGCGCACACAGTCGATGGCCACATTTCCGCCGCCGATCACCACCATCTTTTTTCCTGAAAGGGGCCTCCGGCCGAAGGCCGTCTCCCGCAGGAAGGCCACGCCGGTCATGAATCCCTCATATCCCGCATCTTCCCCTTCGCACCGCATGCGCAGGGCTTCATGGGCCCCGCTGGCCAGAAAGACTGCCGCGGCCCCGGCTTCCAGCATCTGATCCAGGGAAATGTCCTTCCCTACCTGGATGCCGTAACGGATCTCGCAGCCCAGCCTTTCCACCAGACGTGCCTCATGCTGCAGGACGTGTCTGGGGAGCCGATAGTCGGGGATCCCTACTGCGGCCATGCCCCCGGGTTCGGAAAGGGCCTCGTAAATGGTGCTTCGATATCCCCGGAGCCCCAGATAGTAGGCGCAGGCAAGGCCTGCCGGGCCTGCGCCCACAATGGCGACCCTCTGTTTTTTCCAGGCGATCTCCGGGAACAGCGGCCCCTTTCCATGGTCCAGCTCATAGTCTGCGGCAAAGCGCTTGAGGGTCTTGATGGCGATGGGTTCATCCACCAGGCCCCTGCGACAGTTGGCCTCGCATGGCCTGACGCACACCCTCCCTACGACCCCTGGCAGGCAGCAGTCCCGACGGATGATCTTAAGGGCCTCTTCATATCGTCCCTGGCCAATGGCCTCCACATATCCGGGGATGTCCAGATGTGACGGACAGGCGCTCGTGCAGGGCGCTGTGGCTTTGAAGAGGTATGTTCCCCTGGGGATGGGTGCGGCCTCACGAACCGCTTTTTCAAATTGATCGCGGAAATGACGGAGGGCATGGAGGAGGGGGACCGGGGCGGTCTGGCCGATGTCGCACCTGGAGGCATCGGCTATTTGCCCGGCCAGAGCCTCCAGGGCGGGCAGATCGGCTCCTGTGCCACGGCCCTGGCAGATCCGTTCCAGAATGTCGCTCAGGATGCGGGTCCCCATGCGGCAGGGGGTGCACTGGCCGCACGATTCCTGCTGGGCCCGTTTCATGTACTCGCGGCACATGTCCACCATATTGACCGATGGATCGCGACAGATAATCCCCTTCCAGCCCATGAAGGCCCGGATCTCCCGGTCGTCATCAAAACGGGCTGGAAACAAAAGGCCCTTATCTTCTCCAGGGCCGGCGTCCCCGGGACCCGTCTTGTCCGGGTCTCTTCCCCAACTGCTGAAAAGGAAATGGTTCATGTTGGCATCTCATTGACAGACATCATTCAACAGGGCCATGGGCCGGACCCGATCCATAATCATACCGCCAGGAAGCGAGGCCCCCATGGGGCTCAGTCATACCATGAGACAGTCTTGAGCCGATCCCTGTCCCCCGCAGTCCGCGTGACTACCCCGTGCCTCAAGTAGACGAAGAAAACCAATTCTTCCTGGGGCTGTATGTCTCCCGCCATGACCCCATACCCCCATCTTTCCTCATCGCCCTGGCGCGAGATCGCGTCGGGGATCCCTATGGCGGCACGCACCATCTCACCGGTCATGCCCGGTTCCACTTTCCGTTTGGCCACCTTCCGGATGACGGCCTCGTCCCACTGGGGGTGCTGATATCGGATTTTGGACTCACGATAGGGTGTTTCCGCGCATCCTGCGAGAAAAAACGCTCCTGAGAGAATCAGCACCGCGGCTATCTTCATCATTTCTCTTGACTCCTTTGAAAAAGCAAGTGGAGAGACGGCAAGCCAAAGCCGTTGAACCGTTATCTCCTGCATCAGATGGAATTGGAGGGGCAATAGGGCGCAATCACGCAATGGTCATGGTCCGGCTTGCGGGCCTTGCACACCGCCCTCCCGTGATAGATAAGAAGGTCTGAAAACCGTCGCCAGCGATTCTTGGGGAGCAGCTTTTCAAGGTCCTTTTCAATCTTGTCCGGGTCCTGGTTGCGCGTCAGCCCAAGCCTTAAAGACAGGCGCTTGACATGGGTGTCCACCACCACCCCCGGGATGTCAAAGGCCGCGCCCAGGACGCAGTTGGCGGTTTTCCGCCCCACGCCGGGCAGTTTGATCAGCTCTTCCATGGTGGCAGGGACCTCTCCCCCGTAGTGCTCGATCAGGCCCTGGCAGCACCCCTTTAGGGCCTTGGCCTTGTTCTTGTAAAAGCCGGTGGGCCGGATATCCTCTTCCAGTTGGGCAATGGGGGCCGAGACATAATCCTGAGGCGTCTTGTATTTCTGAAACAGATCCTTTGTCACCATGTTTACCTGTTTGTCCGTGCACTGGGCCGACAAGATGGTGGATATTAGGAGCTGAAAGGGTGTCTTGTACGCGAGGGCCGTCTTTTCGCGGGTATAGAGCGGGTCCAGAAGGTCATAGATCATCCGGACCCTTTCCTTCTTCTTTTCCATGCTTTCGGGCATCTCTGAATCCCCCGGCTCCTGATTCCTCAACTAAAAATATCTCTTAGAACTACCTTTGCCTCCCGGTACTGGGAATCGCTCAGGGTCATGGAACCGTCTCTCCGCTGCAGGGGGGGCGCCTCGACCCGGTATATCCGCTCCTCCAGGCCTGCCTGGCGGGCAATCCCTTCCGGCACAGGGGGCGTCACGCCAATCGCCATTTTGACGTCATCGGGAAATTTACCAGGATCGGCCGTCTCATAGATGACCGCAAGCCGGTCATGCTGGCCTTCCAAAAAGGTGTCCAGCGCCCGCCAGCCCACGGCCCCGTGGGGCTCCATGATGATGCCGAAACGTTCGTAGACCTCGCGCATGGCCGTGTAGTGATCCGGGTTGCTCACGCTGATGGAATAAAAATCCCGTCGCATGGCCGCCATGTCCGGCTGGACGTCCATCACGCCCTCCTGAATCACGTTTCCATCCGCATCCCGTTTGTCGTACACATGTCCGCCATACAGGTCCACGAGCCTTGCAAAGTTGCTGGGGTTGGAAACGATCATGGCACTGGAGGGCGATTTCCTGGAGGGTTTGACGCGGTAATCCTGGCTATGGAGGAACACGGGAAACTCGTCGTTTTCATTGACCCCGCAGATGATTCTGGCAATGGGGAGTCCCATGGCCTTGGCGATGACGGTCCCCATCATGTCCCCGAAATTGCCAGAAGGCACGCTGGCAATCATGGGCTCGTCATACTGAGCGATCCGCGAATAGGCGAAAAAGGGATAAACGGCCTGGGGCAGGAGCCTGCCCACGCTGATGGAATTGGCCGAGGTGAAACGGGTTGGATCGCCGAACACTTCCCCTGCAAAGGCCTTGTCGCCCAAAAGACGCTTGGCAAGGGCCTGGCACACGTCAAAATCGCCGTTCACCTCAAAGGCGTAAACATTCCCGGCCAATGTGGTCATCTGCCTGCGCTGGCGTTCGGTAATGGATCCCCTGGGAAAGAAGACCACATTGTCGATCTGCTGCAGACCATGGAGGGCGTCGGCCACGGCCCCCCCTGTATCCCCGCTGGTGGCAACCACCACCACCCTTCGCTGCCCGGACCGGTCCAGGAAATAATTGAGGACCCTCCCGAAAAACCGGGCCGCATAGTCTTTAAAGGAGTAGGTTGGCCCCCGGGTCAGCCACATGATATAGGTCTTTCCCGTCACGTGGGTCACCTGCGTGGGGATAACGGCCTCGTCATAGGCGTCTTCCAGCATCTTTTTCAGGTCTTCGCTTTCTATCTCCTCTTTTAGAAAGGGCGAAAGCACCTGAAAGGCGATCTGTGCATAGGACTGCTCCTGCATGGCCTGAATAGTGCCTGGGGCCATTCGGGGGATGTCCTTTTTGGCAATCATGTACAGACCATAATTGGATGCCAGCCCGTTCATGAGTGCGGTTTCAAAACTGGCGCGCTCCACGAGATTGTTGGTGCTGTAGTAGGCGATGCGGCCCATGAAAACTCCCCACCTCTGAACTTTCAAATTCGTAGCAGCCTTCTGAAAAAACAGCCCTGCCAAAGCGCACGGTCAGTTTCTTTGACGCGGCTGAGGCGGTGCTCAACGTCACATATGGAGGTTGAAGGCGAAGTATATCTTGCAGAACCCCCCATGTCAAAGGCTAAAAAACCTTCACAAAACCACCAGTTTCATTTTTTCTTGACATGAAAAGGCCTTTTCATTACATTGACAGCATAACTATATTGTGACTACAATGTGATTATAAGGCCATGACCCCGATGGCAGGGGCAATCGCAGACATGCCATGTTCAATGTCGTATCAGCGGGACCAAATTTGAGGGGGACAACATATGAGACTCAAAAATAAAGTGGCTTTGGTGACAGGGAGCAGCAGGGGAGTGGGAAAGGCGGTGGCGCTCGGTTTTGCCAGGGAGGGGGCCCGGGTGGTCGTCAATTACACTTCCAATGAGGCGGCGGCCAACGAGGTGGTGGCCGCGGTAGAAGGCATGGGAAGCAAGGCCATAGCCGTCAGGGCAGATGTGGCGCGGAAAAAGGAGGCGGAAGAGCTGGTAGGCGCCGCGGTGGAGACCTTTGGAAGGATCGACATCCTGGTCAACAACGCAGGGTTTACCCGGCCCGCCCTCCTTCTCAAGATGAGCGAAGAGCAATGGGATCAGGTGGTGAATATTCACCTGAAAGGCGCTTTTCTGTGCTCACAGGCCGCCGGCCTCCATATGAAAGAGCAGAACAGCGGGAAGATCATCAACGTCATGTCCGTGGCCGGGCTGGTGGGCACTGTAGGCCAGGTCAATTACAGCGCCGCCAAGGGGGGCGTCTTGAGCATGACCAAATCCATTGCCCGGGAACTGGCCCGCTACCACATCTGCTGCAATGTCATCTCCCTGGGCATTGTGGCCACCGATATGACAGAGAAGATACGGACCGACGAAAAACTAAGGGAAATCTACATGAATCGCATCCTCTTGAAACGGTTTGCAGAGCCCGAAGATATATCGCCGGCCTTTGTGTTTCTGGCCTCGGATGAAAGCAACTACATCACCGGTCAGCTCCTCTGTGTGGACGGCGGATACGGCATGATTTAAGACCGGCCTCTCTTGGCGCTCGCTCAACATGCCGGGACGCGTCGGTTGTCTGCGCAAAAAAGCTGCGCTTTCAAACCTGCGGGCAGGCCTGGAAAACGCCGCCGAGGATTAGCTGTCAGGAGCTTAGCCGCCGAATAGCGACATAATACCAACCCAATTAGACTGAAGGAGGATGTCATGGCAGTACCGGATAAAATTCAGACATGGCAGATGGTTCAACCCACCACATTCAACAGGGAAACCAAGGAGACCACCCCTGGCAAGCTGGTAAAGACAGAGATCCCTGTTCCCGAATTACAGCCTGGAGAAGTCCTGGTGGAGGTTGCAGGATGCGGCGTATGCCACACCGACCTCGGCTATTTCTATGATGGCGTGCCCACCGTATCCAAGCCCCCCTTGACCCTGGGCCATGAGATCTCAGGAACGGTGGTGGCCGGGGATGACGCCTGGATCGGCAAGGAGGTGATCATCCCTGCAGTGATGCCCTGCCGCAAGTGCTACCTGTGCAAGACCGGCCGGGGAAACCGGTGCCTGAATCAAAAGATGCCCGGGAACAGCCTTGGTATTTACGGAGGCTTTTCCAGTCATATCCCTGTCCCCAGCATCGATCTGTGCGAGGTCAAGAACCGAGGCGACGTCCCCCTGGCCCATCTGGCCGTGGTAGCGGACGCCGCCACAACGCCTTACCAGGCCGCCAAACGGGCCGATCTCGAGCCGGGCGACAACGTGGTGGTGGTGGGAATAACCGGCGGCGTGGGCCAGTATGTGGGCCAGATCACCAAGGCCCTCGGCGCAAGGACCGTCATCGGCATTGCCCGCAATCAGGAGAAGCTGGACAGGGCACTTAAGTTTGGCGCAGATTTTGTCATCAATTCCAAAGACAAGGATGCCAAGGCGGTTTCCAAGGAATTCAAGGCCATCTGCAAGGAAAACGAACTACCCAACTACGGGTGGAAGATCTTTGAGGTCACCGGGGCCAAGGGTGGCCAGGATATCGCCCTGACCCTCCTGGGATTCACGGGCAAGCTCATTGTGGTGGGATTCGGGCTGGCCAAGAACGAATACGCCATCGGCCGGTTGATGGCCTTCGATGCCGAGCTGATCGGCACCTGGGGATGCCTCCCCGAATACTATCCTGTTGTGCTGGATATGGTTTTGACCGGCAAGATCAACATGAGCAATTTCGTGGAGACCCGGCCCATGAGCACCATTGCCGAGACGTTTGCCGAGGCGCACAAGACGCCGCCCATGAAGCGGATCGTGCTGACGCCTGATTTTTAGGTCGGGTGAACTGCTTCGTGGATGGCGACGAGAGGCCTTGGATCAGAGCAGAGAAACACTCAAAAGGAAGAAGGAGGAGACATTATGGCGTTAGAATGGATGCCCAGAGAAGATGGGAAAAAGGATCACATTTTGCACACCGGCGACCACTGGGGAACCGAGGCCCCGTGCGTGGTCTATGAAAAGAAACCCCTGACAAGTCCGGAAGGCAATGTGGTGGACGGCCTTTATGTGGCCTGGATCCGTCTCAACAACCCCAAACAATACAATTCCTACACCACGGATATGGTGAAAGGCGTGATCGCCGGGTTCGAGAACGCCTCCCTGGACAGGAGCGTGGTGTCCGTGGTCTTTACAGGCACAGGGCCATATGCCTTCTGCACTGGCGGAAACACCAAGGAGTACAGCGAATACTACAGCCGGAGGCCGGATGAATACGGTCAGTACATGGAACTCTTCAACCATATGGTGGATTCCATCCTGGCCTGCAAAAAGCCGGTTATTTGCCGGGTAAACGGCATGCGGGTGGCCGGCGGACAGGAAATCGGCATGGCATGCGACCTGGCCATTGCATCGGACTTGGCGATTTTTGGGCAGGCCGGTCCGCGACACGGTTCTGCGCCCGTAGGCGGGGCGTCGGACTTTCTCCCATGGTATCTCAGCATTGAAGACGCCATGTGGAACTGCATCTCGTGCGAGATGTGGTCCGCTTACAAGATGAAGGCCAAGAACCTTATCAGCAAGGTGGTCCCGGTTCTCAAGGTGGACGGGAAGTGGGTCCGGAACCCCATGATCATCACCGACCAGTATGTCCAGGACGGCGAGATCGTCTATGGTGAATTCAAGACAGGCGCCGAGGCCAAAGAGGCCCGGGCCTTTGTCAAGGAACATCAGCCCAATGCGGATTTCGAGCTGTTGGACAAGGAAGTGTCCAAAATGACATGGACCCTTGCCAATCTCTTCCCCGCATGCCTGATTGAGTCCATCGACAGCGTGCGCCAGAAGAAGAAATTCTTCTGGGATACCATGAAGAACGCCCACAGGCACTGGCTGGCCGCCAATATGAGCGGGGAGGCCTTCCTGGGCTTTGGGGCCTTCAACACCAAGAAGATCACAGGCAAGGATACCATCGACTTCCTGAAATTCCGCCAAAACATCGCCGACTGCAGGGCGTGGGATACGGATATGTTTGCGGAAGTAATGGGAAAACCTCAGCAATAACGACCTGGTTGAAGGTGTGAACCCCATGGCAGGCAGGGTCGGCGCAATACCGCCCTCCTGCCATTTTTTTGATTCAGGCGTGAGCCTTTTATTTTATGAGAACATACTGAGGACCCTTTTTGGAGAGAAAGGAGATAAATAATTATGGCTTACCAACACATTGAGACGGGCTTCGAAAACGGCCTGGGAACCATTACGCTCAACCGGCCCCCGGTCAATGTCCTCAATATCGCCATGATGGAAGAGATCAACGGGGTTCTGGACGCGTGGCACGGAAAGAAGGACATGAAGGCGGTCCTGTTCGATGCCAAGGGGAAATGCTTCTCAGCCGGTGTGGATGTGGGAGAACACATGGGCGACCTTGCCCCCAAGATGATTGAGGTCTTCCACGGCATGTTCCGCCGAATGGACCGTCTCGGGATCCCGACCGTCGCATCGGTCTACGGATCGTGTCTGGGCGGGGGATGCGAGCTGGCCATCTTCTGCGACCTGGTTATTTCTTCGGATGAGGCCAAATACGGCCAGCCTGAGATACAGGTGGGGGTGTTCCCGCCTATTGCGGCACAGATCATGCCCCGGATCATGGGCAGGAAGGCGGCCATGGAACTGATTCTCTCCGGGAGAATCATTTCGGCACAAGAGGCCCTCTCCATGGGACTCATCAACAAGGTTGTGGGCAAGGAAGAACTGGAAACCGCGACCCAGGAATTCCTCAAACCCTACCTGAAACTGAGCGCCGAGGTGCTGAGAAAGACCCGAAAGGCGGTCATGGCCGGTCTCAGGGACGATCTGGAGCCTTCGCTGCAGGCGATTGAGGAGGTCTATTTGGGCGAACTCATGAAGACCGCGGACGCCCAGGAAGGGCTCAAGGCCTTTCTGGAAAAGCGGAAGCCTGAATGGAAAAATGAATAGACGCGAAGAGGCCTTGACGATCCGCCGTCCGGGCCTCTTTTTAGGTCAGTTTCGGGCTTTCACATGGGCCTTGATGTAGTCGATGATTTGTGTGGTGGTCGTCCCCGGACCAAAGATCTCGGCGATGCCGGCCGCCTTCAGGGCAGGCACGTCTTCGTCCGGGATAATCCCGCCGCCGACCACCAGCATGTCCGTGATTCCCTTTTCTCCCAACAGTTCCATCACCTTTGGAAAGAGGTAGTCATGGGCCCCCGACAGGATGCTCATGGCGATCACATCCACGTCCTCCTGAATGGCAGAGGCCACGATCTGGGAGGGCGTCTGCCTCAGCCCGGTGTAGACCACCTCCATGCCGGCGTCCATAAGGGCCGAGGCCACCACCTTGATGCCCCTGTCATGCCCGTCCAGTCCCGGCTTTGCCGCCAATACCCGTATCTTCTTATCCTTTGCCATACCCCGTCTCTCCCCACGCCCCATCCGCAGATTTCGCAGATGGGCACAGATGATGCGGCATCTCAATTATTACGGTTCACCAGCGCAGCCGCTATTCCCGCATCCAGTATCCGGCGCCCACCTACCCAAGGGTGTTCACCGCCTGGTATTCGCCAAAGACCCCCCGCAAGACGTCGCAGATCTCTCCTAAGGTGGCGTAGGCCTTGACCGCCTCCAGGATGAGGGGGATCAGGTTCTGGTCCCCTTGCGCGGCATGTCTCAGATCCGCCAGGCACCTGTCCACCCTGTCGGCATCCCTCTGGAATCGAAGTTTTTTCAGCCGTTCCACCTGAGACGTGCGCACCGCAGGGTCCACCCGCAACAGATTGCCCGGCCTCTCTTCCGATGTCTGAAAGCGGTTCAGACCCACCACGATCCGCTCGTTCTTTTCGATCTCGCGCTGGTATCGATAGGCGCTGTCCTGGATCTCGCGCTGCACAAAGCCCTTTTCAATGGCCGCAACAGCCCCCCCCATCTCATCGATTTTTCTGATGTAATCGCCGGCCCTCTCATAGATCTCCCGGGTCAGCTCCTCCAGGTAGTAGGCGCCCCCCAGGGGATCCACCGTATCGGTCACGCCCGTCTCGTAGGCGATGATCTGCTGGGTCCGGAGGGCGATCTGAACGGCCTCTTCCGAGGGGAGACAGAGGGCCTCGTCCATGGAGTTGGTATGAAGCGACTGGGTCCCTCCCAGGACCGCGGAGAGGGCCTGGAAGGCCACCCTCACGATGTTGTTCTTGGGCTGCTGGGCCGTGAGGGTGCACCCTGCGGTCTGGGTGTGGAATCGAATCATCATGGATTTGGGATTTTGGGCCTTGAACCGATTTTTCATGATCTCTGCCCAGAGCCGACGGGCGGCCCGGTACTTGGCGATCTCCTCCAGAAAATCGAGATGGGCGTTAAAGAAAAAGGAAAGCCTCGGGCCGAAGACGTCCACGTCGAGACCGGCATCCAGGGCCGCCTGGACATAGGCGATGCCGTTGGCCAGGGTGAAGGCCGCCTCCTGAACCGCGGTGGCCCCGGCCTCTCGGATGTGATACCCGCTGATGCTGATGGTGTTCCACTGGGGGACATGATCTGCGCAATAGGAAAAGATGTCGGTGATGATCCGCATGGAGGGCTTGGGCGGAAATATATAGGTCCCCCGCGAGGAGTATTCCTTCAGGATGTCGTTTTGAATGGTGCCCCTCAGCTTTTCGGGTGAAACCCCCTGTTTTTCCGCCACCGCAATGTACATGGCCAAAAGCACGGCCGCAGGGGCGTTGATGGTCATGGAGGTGCTGACCTGGTCCAGTGGGATCTGGTCGAAAAGGATCTCCATGTCCTCAAGGGAGTCGATGGCCACCCCCACCTTGCCCACCTCGCCGATGGCCATCTCGTGATCCGAATCGTATCCGATCTGGGTGGGCAGGTCGAAGGCCACCGAAAGGCCTGTCTGACCCTGGTCCAGGAGAAAGCGGTATCGCCGGTTGGATTCCTGGGCCGAGGCAAACCCGGCGTACTGCCGCATGGTCCAGTACCGTCCCCTGTACATGGTGGGCTGCACCCCCCTGGTGAAGGGGTACTCGCCGGGAAGTCCCACCTCGGCCAGATAGTCGGCGTCCTCGCGGTCAAGGGGCGTGTAAACACGCTGGATCGGTATGTCAGAGGTGTTGACAAAGGCGGCCTTGCGCTCCGGCCGCTTGCTCAGGGTCTTTTCCACTGCCTCGGACCACCGCTTCAGGGCGGCCTGCAAGTCCTCATGACCTTTCTGCTCCGTCATTTAAGCCTCCTGATCCCCATGGGAATACCGCATTTGATTGCTAAAGAATTGTTCAGAAAATATTTCAACTTCCTCACATCTGTCAAATCATTTTTAGTGCGGCATGCACAATCCCCCTTTTTACATCTCCCTTGCTTTTGCTCTTGACAACGGATTATAGCTTCATTATAGCTGCTGATGAGGCTATTCTGGAGCAGCGCTGGCACCCATGTTGAAAACAGCGCATGTGAAACGATTTCTGGAGAGGATGTTGCCATGACAGCGAATGAGATACTGGACCTGCTGTACGGGACCCTCCGTACAACAGGCATATACAATTTTCAGTGGAACATTGTGATCATGTGGGGGGTCGGATGCCTGTTCATCTATCTGGCCATTGCCAAGAAGTATGAACCCCTCCTTCTGTTGCCGATCGGTTTCGGGATCTTTATCGTGAATTTTCCCCTGGTCCCCCTTATGGGGTATTCCCACGGACACGCGCAACTCCTGCAGGTGTTTTACCACTATGGACTGGAGTGGGAGGTGATCCCCTGCATCATCTTTTTGGGATTGGGGGCCATGACAGACTTTGGCCCGCTCATTGCCAACCCCAAGACCCTCCTGGTCGGCGCAGGGGCCCAACTGGGGGTCTTCGTCACCTTTACGGGAACCGTCCTGGTGGGGTTCACCCTCAAAGAGGCGGCATCCGTCAGCATTATCGGCGGGGCAGACGGGCCCACCACCATCTACCTGACCCAGCATCTGGCCCCCCAGCTTCTGGGCGCCAATGCCCTGGCCGCCTATTCCTACATGGCCATGGTGCCCTTGATTCAGCCCCCCATCATGCGGATGATGACCAATGAAAAGGAGAGAAAGATCCGAATGCGCCAGTTGCGGCCGGTCTCGCGCCAGGAAAAGATCCTTTTCCCCCTGGTCACGGCCGGCATCATCGCCCTTTTGGTCCCCTCCGTGATCCCGCTCATGGGCATGTTCATGCTGGGCAATCTCATGAAGGAAAGCGGGGTTGTGGGGAGGCTCACCGATACGGCCCAGGGATCGCTTATGAATATCGTCACCATATTCCTGGGCATTTCCGTGGGGGCCACCATGCACGCGGACAAGTTTCTGAGCTGGAAGCCGCTCTTCATCTTCAGCCTGGGCCTTGTGGATTTTGCCGTCTGCACCATTGGCGGGATCGTCACCGTTAAGATCATGAACCTCTTTTTAAAGGAGAAGATCAATCCCCTGATCGGATCTGCAGGCGTCTCTGCCGTGCCGATGGCTGCACGGGTCTCCCAGATGCAGGGGCTCCGGTACGACAAGAGCAACCACCTGCTGATGCACGCGGTCGGACCCAACCTGGCCGGCGTGATCGGATCGGCCGCTGCAGCCGGCATGTTCATTGCCATGTTTGATTAGCTGCGGTTCATATGTTATTCAATCCTCATTTAGAAAAAGGTGAACCATGAAAAACTGGATATTCTTTCTTGCGCTTGTGTTCTTCATGCCCGTGGCCTCCCATGGAGAGGACTTTCTCGGGGCGCCTGTGATCCCCCAGGGAACGACCATCAAAAAGACCGAGGATCGGCTGGAGATGAAGACCCAGCTCTCCCATGACGAGGTCATCGCCTTTTACAGGAAGGCCCTGAAAGACTTTGAAGACATCAAGTTCAGGAACTGGAAGGACGCCACCTATATTGAGGACGACGGCAAGATGCCGTGGCATTCCATCACGGTCTCAAAAGGCGGGGAACACGGCACGGAGATCGTCATCGTGAAAGACAACTGGACGTGGATCATCGGGACCCTTATCCTCCGGTATATCGGGGTTTTTATGGTCCTCATGATACTCCTCATCGGCATGTCCATATCCGGAAAGATCATTTCCAGGTCTGTGGCAGGCATGCAGGCGAAAAAGGCGGGCAATTGAGGGGGCCGAAACAAAAAACGCCGGAGAGATGACTTTCTCTCCGGCGCAGATGTATTGAGAGCAGACGGCCCTGCACGGCAACCTGAACGGCTCGCTACTCCAACACGATCAGGACCCCCTCCGCTTCCACTGTATCGCCCTTTTTGCACTTAACTTCCTTGACCGTTCCGGATGCCTCGGCTGCGACGGGCAATTCCATTTTCATGGCCTCAAGGATCACGACCTCGTCTCCTTCGCTGACAGTGTCGCCCACGTTCACCTTCACTTCAATGACCTTCCCTCCCATGGGAGCAATAATGTCGCTCACGTCTCTTACCTCCTTGGTTTAATGATGTAATTAACAAACACGCGTATTATCTCGGTCGGGGGGATCGCTTTGCACAGATCAGGTCACGTGGATCCGAAATCCGCTTCTGTAGGTACGCCTTCAGGCGCACGGCCCACGCTCTCTGTGCGGCTCAAGCCGCACCTAACCCCCCAACCCAGCCTTTCCTGCCGGGGTCTCTGATTCTCCGCCCGTCACAGGCAGGAAAAGGCGCCATTCACCGGCAACCGTCACATATAACATTGAACACGTGCGCCTTGTCAAGAACAATATCCCGCGGTCGATCGGTCAGACCTTTTCGAGAATACGCACCTCGATTTTTCCTTCAAGGGCCTTTTTAAAATCAACCGCATCCTGAACATCCCCCACAATAGCGCCGTAATGCATGGGGATGGCCAGCTTCGGTTGGATGGCAAGGGCCGCCTTCACCGCCTGCTCCGCAGTCATGACATAGGTGCCGGATACAGGCAGCAAGGCAATATCCGGCTTCAAACCCTTCATTTCGGGAATAAAGTCGGTATCGCCGGCGTGGTAGATCCGAACCCCTTGAATATCCACAATAAATCCCAGCCAGCCGTTCTTTCTGGGATGGAAATCCTTGTCTGTATTGTAGGCGGGGACGGCCTCGATCCTTATATTGGCGAGGTCAAGGACATCGCCCGGTTTCATGACCCGGATGTTTCCGGAAAGCTTCTTTGCCGCGTCTTTTTCCGTGACGATAACGGTCTCAGGACCCTGGATTTTCTGGATATCCTCAGGGGAGCAGTGGTCAAAGTGGTCATGTGTTACCAGGATGAGGTCCGCTGTAGGGCCTTCGTTGATCTGGTAGGGATCGAAATAGATGGTCTGATCCGCATCGATGCGGAACCCGTCATGGCCCAGCCACGTGATCTTGTCGGCAAATGATGCTGTCATTTCGCCACCTCCTTTCAAAAGCAGTTTCCTGGATCCTATTGAGGCTCCAGGACAATCTTGTGATCCACCAAGGAAAAGCGTTTGGGCCTTGCCCGAATGGTTTTTTCTTCACCGAAAATACTGATTAATTTGATTTCGGCTTCGCTGGCCTCCAGCGACTCGATGTCCTCAAAAAAGGTCTCTTCTTTGCCGTCTTTCAGGATATAGGCCGTTGATTCACACATGGCTGCATCATCTCCTTTACCATTGCAATGACCTGATTCACCAGGTGGGGCAGCGGGTCCCCGGTGACCCCCACCACGCGGACCCGTTCCTGGGTCAGGGGGATCAGGATTTTTACGGCGCGGCTGGAACTCACGGCAGAGGCCATTTCAGCCGTCACCTCGCCCATCATGGCGTTGGTCATGAGAATGGCCAGGGGACCGATGATTACATCGGCCCTTTGGCTGGTGCACAGAATGGCGTTTTCTCCTGTTCCGCCCCGGTTGGCGCCTGCTTTCATCATCTTGGACGTGGCAATCGAATTGGTGCCCAAGGCCAGGATCTCCGGCTCCAGTCCTATGGACTGTCTCAAGCCTTTGATAACTGCCGCCCCGATGCCCCCGCCCTGTCCATCCATGACCATCAGTTTCATGCTTCACCCTGAACCCAAAAAAGAAATTGCATACTTGTCAAAAAAAATATATGTAACCCTTGAAGGTCCAAGGGCCGACGGTTCCTGACCCAATGGCTTTCTGCAGGCCTTGCGGTCAGTGGTACGCCAAGGCCGCATGCCCTGATGAACCCAAGTGGTAACCATACCAGAGACGGGTAAAACTGTAAAGACCCATCACGCCAGTCCGTCCTTTGAACGGGCGAATCCATCCAAAGAGGATGTCCATGCTGTTGCCGCCTATTCTTTTTGCAGTCGGGGCCTATATCGTAGGGTCTGTGCCATTCGGAAAGCTGATCGCCGCACGTGTGGCCCGCATCGATATCACCCGCCGGGGAAGCGGCAATATCGGGGCAACCAATGTGGCCAGGGAGCTGGGCATGAAGTGGGGAGTCGTGACCCTGGTCCTGGATATACTCAAGGGCTTGATCCCCATGATGGCCTTTTTCCTCTGTTGTGCCCGAGGGGCTGACACAGGGGACGAAATCGGCATTGCCTCCATCGGCGTGTGTGCCCTGTTGGGCCACATGTTCCCCGTCTTTCTCAAATTCCAGGGGGGCAAGGGAGTGGCTACTGCGCTGGGGGTCTTCCTGGGTCTTTCGCCCCTCTCATGCCTTTTCAGCCTGGTCCTGTTTGTGGCGGTCGTGGCCAAATGGCGGTTTGTTTCGTTGGGGTCTCTTGTTGCATCGAGCGCCATTCCCGTGTTTTTGTTGGTCTTTGGAAAGCCCGCTCCATACGTGGCCGCATCCGTGCTGGTTGCCGTTCTCATCTGGTTCAAGCACAGGGCCAACATTGTGCGGCTACTCAGAGGGGAAGAGCCGAAGTGGAAGCAAAAGGCTGGTCAACCAAGCCGGTCCATCAGCCTGTCCAATTCCTCGTCCGAATAAAAGTGCACTACAATGGCGCCCCTGCCAGCCCTCGCCTTGATCTCCACCTTGGTGCCAAGGGATCGCTTGAGCCTGTCTTCCAGGGACTGAACATAGGGATCTGGGGCAGACGTTTTCCCCGTGCGGCCCGGGGAACCGGTCCTGGCCCTTTTTGCCAGGGCCTCCGCCTGTCTCACGGACAGGCCCTTTTTGACGATAACATCCCGCAGCGCCTTTTGTGCGGCTGGGTCTTTGAGGCCGGCCAGGATGCGCGCATGTCCCATGGTGAGCGTGCCGTCGATCACGTCCTGTTGAATGTCTGCAGGAAGCCGGAGGAGACGAAGGAGATTGGTCACCGATGAACGATCCTTGCCCAGCCTTTTGGCCAGTTCCTCCTGGGTCATAGGGGTCTGCTCCAGGAGATGTTGATATGCAGCCGCCTCCTCGATGGGATTCAGATCTGTCCTGTGGATATTTTCAATGAGGGCCAGCTCCAGGGCCTCTACAGGGGTGACGTCCCTAACTACAACCGGGACGCGTTCGAGGCCGGCCTTCTGGGCGGCTCGCCATCGTCGTTCGCCTGCGATGAGCTGGTAGCCGTCCTGGGCGCGGCTGACCAAAAGGGGCGTCAGGATCCCTTTTTCCCTGACGGAGGCTGCCATCTCGTCCAGTTCCAGCGCAGAGAAGCGCTGTCTGGGCTGATGGGGATTGGGCGAAATGGTCTCTATTGGGCATTGGAAAAAAACGGTTTTTTCCTCATCGAGACGGTCGGCATGGGGAATGAGGGCGGACAATCCCTTTCCAAGGGCCTTTCTCTGGGTCATGATGCGTTATCCCCTCTCCATAAGCTCCCTTGCGAGGGCAAGATAGCTCTGGGCCCCTTTGGAGCTGATGTCGTACAAAATAATCGGTTTTCCGTGGCTGGGGGCCTCGCTCAGCCGGACATTGCGTGGAATGACCGTCCTGAACACCCGGTCCCTGAACAGGGCCCTGGCCTCGTCTTCCACCTGGCGGGACAGGTTGTTGCGGTTGTCTGCCATGGTGAGCAGAATATCGGGGGACCGCAGGCCGGGGTTGAGTCCCCTTCTGGCCGCCTTGATGGTGGTCAAAAGCTGGGAAAGACCTTCCAGGGCATAATATTCGCACTGAAGGGGCACAAGCACGGATTCAGCGGCTGCAAGGGCGTTGACTGTGAGGAAGCCCAGAGAGGGCGGACAATCGAGAAATACATAATCGTATTCATTGATGACAGGGGCAACAGCTTTGCGCAGGAGGAACTCTTTGCCGTGGATGTTGGCCATCTCCACCTCGGCGCCGATCAGGTCCGGCGTGGAGGCGATGAGGTGCAGCTTGGGGAGGAGCGTGGGGAGGAGCGCTTCGCGGATGGGGAGGTCGGCGAGGAGGACGTCGTAGAGCCCCGCGCCTATTTCCGCCCGTTCCATGCCCAGGCCGGTGGTGGCGTTCCCCTGGGGATCGCAATCAATCAGGAGGCAGGTTCTCTCACCGGCAGCAATGGAAGCGGAGAGGTTGACCGCGGTGGTGGTCTTGCCCACGCCGCCTTTCTGATTGGAAATGGAGATGATATGGCCCATGTTGGTGAACTGCTAAAATGCCTTTATTTTCCCCGTATTGCATAAAAATTCGTGGTCGCGGCCAGAGGCCGCTTCAAGCTGCACAGGTCGGATCCGAATGCCGGCCCCCCATCCGCGGGTGAAATAGCGGGGGCAAGGCGGGACAGGGGAGTGATAGCACAAATATCCGGGCTTGAAAAGCCAAAACCTGTTTTTGGGTGAAATCAAAGTATGATCTCAAAAACCCGGGGTAGGTGCGGCTTCAGCCGCACAGGTCGCGTGGTTCGTGCGCCTGAAGGCACATTTCCAGGAGGGTAAGCTCTTTGAGGCCCGGCGGGGGGGGCGCCCGGTGAGCACGCTGCAATAACCTGTCTTTATGGGAACGGCAGCAGCTCTTTATAATACAGGCAAGCGTTCACAGGTTTCCGGTTCAAGGTTCCCGGTTGAGGGCGTTATTTGTCCGTTCGATGGCCTCTTTTGTAGTTTTCAGCGACGAGTGGGGCCAGTTGATGGATCAAAAATCGCCAAACAGGGCTGCAAGTGAGCGAGGAAGAACCCTGAACCCCTGAACCTTTGAACCCGTGAACGGTTACAAATACAGTCTGTTTTAGCCCCAAGGACGCTTTTTCACCTGCCCGCCATGCGAGTGAGGCGAGTCAGGCGGGTCAATAGGGATTCCTTGCTGCCTTTCAATAAACGGCATCCCGAGCCCGGGGGCGGTCGCCGAACGATATGGACGCATTTTATTGCAGCCCTTGGGCAGAGACCCCCACGGGGGCAGGCCGCCTTGGAGAGCTTATGTGGGCCAGCGCGGACAATGCTGTCCCCATGTTTCACGTGGAACATGGGGACAGGACATCTCTCTACCCGCCTTCTGGAGATGCATTGTTTCACGTGAAACATCGCGCCCATGACATGATCCGATAGGATGTCAGTCTCCCTCTCAGGCCCTTTTTTGAGCCGGTGTTTGCAATGGGACAAAGGATATGATACCGTATTGCACAAGAAGAGGCTTGATCAGCGGAACCAACCAGCGGAGATGACTTTTCGACATGTCCCAGGCAATGAACATACAGGGTCTGCCCCCGGAATCACAGCCCGGCGCGTTTATCAATTTTTTTCCGGAAGAGCTTCCGTCCGCCGTTTTAAAACACCAGGTGAGGACCTGGATGGCCGAGCAGAAATTCAGCGTACAGGAAGAAGATGAATACCTCGCCTTTCAATTGGGGCCTTCCTTTGCTGCGGTCTTTTTCTATCAGATGCCCTTGGCCAGTCGCGCAGTCCGCTGCCTCAGCTTTCAGGCATACGCCCTAGGGCGGTACGGGGCTCAGTTTCTGGACGATGCCGATCTGGCAGCCGTCAACCAAAAACTGCACGTGGGCCGTCTGGTGCGAGGCCACAAGCAGCAGGTTCTCTTTGTCTACAATGTGCTGGCGGAGGGGATGAAAAAGGCAGGTTTTCTCAATATGCTGAATACGTTCAAACAGGGCATTGATACGACGGAACAGCAGATCCAGATACTTCTGTCTACCACCTGACAGCCAACCCGCCATCTGCCGTCCTTGCGTTTATCCCTCGAATGAAGAGACAGAGAATGGAGTCCGGAAGGGGTCTGCATGGATTAAGGGTCGGTTCAACACATTTTTTCCACAATGAATATGCGCCTGCGGCTGCGATCACCTTTTTCAATTCGATCGCGCGGTTATGTGGCCCAATGTATCCATGCAGGGTTCCCTACAGGCAGCGTTGGTGCGGCTTCAGGGGGTTGTTTCTTTTTGGTTTTCATTGTCTTCGGCCATCTTTTCCAGCTTTCGCTGTTTTTTGTCCTCTTTTTTCTTTTTCTTGGCAAGTTCCTTCTGCCGCTTCTTAAATCCGTAATTTGGCTTTGCCATGGCGTTTCCTTTTCGGGCGGGTCCATCCTGTAGACAGGACGTAGAGCCGCCTTGTTTAGAACCTTGCTGCCTTTCAGTAAACGGTATCCCGGGCCCGGGGGCGGTCGCCGAACGATATAAACGCATTTTATCGCACCCCTTGGGCAGAGACCCTACGGGCGGGCGGAAGGCTTGTGGGACTTGAGAGAAACCTGTTTGGTTGCGGCCGTCAGGCCGCCTTGGGGTTGTGGGACCAGCCACAAAAAAGGCACCCCCCTATCACAGGAGATGCCTTCGTTGTCTTAGGCCACATGTTAGACAGCCGTCACATTGACAGCGGCCGGACCCTTAGGGCCTTGCTCGATGTCAAAAGTCACGCGTGTACCCTCGCTGAGGGACTTGAAACCGGCGCCATTGATGCCGCTGTGATGCACAAATACATCCGGGCCGTTTTCCTGCTCGATGAAGCCAAATCCTTTGTGGTCGTTAAACCACTTAACCGTTCCATTAGTCATGATATCATCCTCCTTTCGAAATATTTCAACATTACAAACTGAAGGATGATAGCGTCTACAAAACGGATATTTCCTGCAGAAAGAAAACCCCCCGCCAATTTGCGGCAGGCCTTAGTTGATTATCTATTCTAAGCACCCTTATAGATAATACAAGGGAAATTCCATTTGAGGGCATAAGTTATCCACGCAAAACCTGCTATGGCCGTAATCCTGCATGGCAACTGCCGCAGCAGAATCGTTGCAATGCCCGGTCCCCTTCTGGTGGGAGTTCAGCAAGACAACCCGGTTTCCTACCGTGTAACAGAGAGGGATTGCTCTCCAGCAAAATTGTTAATGCAGGGGGAGGGGCGACTCCATACTGCAGGGCATGCCCACCTGGCATTTGCCGCAGACATGGGTGCTTTCCGGCAGGCCGTCCGGCCCCATTACGAGTTGATAGTTTTGCAGCAGACGCGCGTAACAGGCCTTGCGATCCAGGCCGTTTTCGGACAGTGCCCCGATGGGACAGGCCTCGATGCACTTGCCGCATTTCTTGCCCGCCTTGGTCAGGCAGAGTTCATCGGAAGTGACCAGGGGATGGTCGCCCAGATCCAGACTGGTGACCAGGCTGCCCATCCTGCCGCTGCAACCGCTGGGCGTAATGAACTGACAGTTGGTCCCGTAGCGCCCGAGACCGATTAAATGGCCCAAGTGCTTATGGGACCACAAACTGACGAGCCGGTTTTTGTCGAAGTTGTGCGTAGCCGGGGTAAGGGCGATCTTTCCGCCTGCATCCTGGATCATGGACTTCATGGCGTCCCCTGCACGGTTAATCATCTCATTGGTGGCGACATAGGCCCTGCCCCAACTGAAGGAAGGCCGTTCACCCCCGGTGTTGTCCATCTGGACGCGCTGCTGGAACGGAATGAACCAGACCACAACCGTCCTGGCTTCGGGTAAAAGGTCATGGGGGAGAAGGTGATCCGGTACGGCAATCTCTTTCAGCCTGCGAAATCGATCATCGGCCGGGGCACAGGCCATGAGGGGCTCGCGCCAGATGGGAATTTGGTTGTATTTCACGGGATAGGCAGCCACGTAGTCCACAAGGCGCCCATAAAGATCCTCAAAGTTCATTCCATAATTCCTTTCACAGCCCCAGGGATCGAATGCCGTTCAAACCTCTTGCGTCTGTCCCCCATTCTCCTCCTATTGCCCAAAATGGCCTTGAGCTGTAGGAAAAATCGTCTTTATGTTTAATTGATATTCAAGTTCGTCCGCAATTGTGCCATACGTTATAAAGAGCTCCCCGGCGCTTAGGCAACGCAAGAGCATGGCCATAGCAGACTGCGGCCCATCATTGCTGAGTTGTTCTATCGTGTAGGTAGGCATGACTCATCCCTTCGAATACTTATATGCGACCCTGTCGTATGTCTGCCAGAGGCCGAACGACAAGCTCAGCGGCGGCGTTTACGCCGTCCGCTGGAGCGCATTGTTATGCCAGCTCTTTGATAATATGCTTTGCAAGACGTTCATCTATCTCATCATGTCTTGGAACGGGCTATTTTTTGCCCGTTTTGGGGTTCCTGTAAAGGTCGTGACGTCCGCCATGCCTTACAAGTTCGCAACCACTGGAAGTGATTTTCTTGATAAGCTCTTTTCTCTTCATAGGTTCAGGGCAAATTCTTTCACTTCGTGATTTTCGGGAACATCCTCCATGGTCATGGGCATATAGGCATCTTTCATGTTTTCTTCGAGTTCTTCAAGGGCTTCGCCTTGTGTCGTTATTTCTGGATGTTCAAGCAACTTGCCTACCCAAAATTTATCACCTTTCCAGTAAATCATTTTCAGTTTTGTTTCCATCTGCTTACCTCCTGCCTTTCCCGCTCTGAACAAAATGCCTGTTTCTTACTGTTTTATCAATGCGTTAATGCTTTTAACAAATGCCTCGTCAGAGAGCGGTGCGGCGTCAAGGGAGGTTTCAGCGCCAGTCCCTTCCGGACTGCTGAAGACGTTCACGTAGTCGAACCATGTCAGATCGTCCAGGACCCCGTTGGGGTTTTTGTCCACTATGAAGAAGAAAGTGTAGATGCCCGTGGGCAATCCATAGCTTAGAATCTGGTAAGGCGCCAGGTTCATGAGCCCGATCTGTCCGACGCACAGCGGGCCGCCTGAGGGGACCCATTTAAGCGAGGGATAGGTGAACCAGTAGTTCCCGAAGCCGGTCAATACCCCGATCCACCAGTCGCACACCTCGCCCGGAAGGTCGCCGGGATCCAGGGAGATGACGGCATTCGCAGCCACGCCCTGATTGACGAATACCGGCCCGTCCTGACCGTTGATCTGGATGTTCGGTTTCGGTTCCCGGAACTGGTTCAGGGTGAAGGTCCGAAACACGGTGCTTCTGTAATTGTTCGTGTCCGTGCCAGGGGCCACTCCGGGGCCATACACATTCACCCGCCACTTATAGGAATCTCCCTTGAGCAGACTGACGGCTGGGGGCAGGGTGAAGGTCGTGTCCGGGCTGAACGGCGAATCATAGCATCGAATCTTTTCGTGATAGTCCGTGATCCGGATGGAATAGCGATAAGATCCGTCGCCTGGATCTCCAGCCACACGGGGCCAGCTAAAGGTTGGCTGTTCCGTGGCGGGGATATAGGCGTTGGCGGCAGGGAATAACTCATCTGTCGAGAAATCCGGCACCGGGTTCGATGCATACATGCTGCCCACGGAACTGACATTCCCCTCGCTGTCTTCAATCCGAAATGTGTACTCTCCGTCCGGAACCGACAGGGTAGGCGGGTCCAGAAAGGTGATGTTTGTGTTGAGCATAGGGAACTGAAATCCGTACATGGTCCTTTGCAGAAGGTTGTAAACAGCCATGTTGGGTCCTGTGACATCAAAGGACGCGACGTCCCACGGGGCTACATGAATCCCTCTTCCGTAGAAGAAGTTGACGAGGTTGCCCAGACTGGGCAGGGTGATCACCCCCGAGGCGTTTATATCAGGCGCCCCTCTTGTCCCTGTATAAAAATTCATCGCCGCACTCTGGGTGCGGTTCCGGTTTTCCGAGCCGGCGTCGATGACCCGGATAAACCACCAATATGGGGTATCGGGCTGCAGAAACCCCTCCGGAATGACAAAGGTGGGAGACACCTCGTAGTTACTGGCATACCAGATGGCGTTGCCATGGTAGTCCTGTATCATCACCTGATACCTCAGGTTTTCCGGAACAACGCCATCGCCGCTTGCCGGGACATCGGCCGTCAGGGTCGGCGTGGTGGCGCCCACATACGACCCGCCAGGCGGATTCATGGATCCAGGGTCTATCTGTGGCACGGTTGGGTCATATACGAAATGACGGGTCGCTGACGTAGTGCGGCCTATACTGTCTGTCAGTTGAAATTCATACACGCCGTCAGGAACCACATAATTCACTTGACTGACATATACGTGACCATGCTGTCGAAGTAGTATACTCGGATACAGGGCAAATGTGCCGCCAGGACCCGTAGCCGCAAAGGAACAGACGTCCTGAGGGCTGGGACCATCGATAAAGGCATAAAACACAATGCTCATGCTTCCGTCCGGGTTGCGAAGCGAAAACATGTCCACGCTTTCAAAAAAAGCCAGTGGATAGGGCGCGCCCTCTTTCAGTGCGAAATCAATCCCCTCTGTGGGCGATCCGGCAGCGACAGCCACCGGGGCTGCTCGGTCGCAGTCCGATGTTCCATTCGGGCGTTTCCACCACTGATTCTCGTAGTTTACCGGCAACCGGCACTTGGGCTCGGCGATGACAAAATAGTCGCCGACAGGAAGACCCCAGAGCGTGTAGCAACCGTTCGGATCCGTCTGCGTCCCGCCGGCCCACCCATTCCAGCAGGGATTGTGAAACACCGAAACCGGTACATTTCCGATCCCGTTGCCCTGGTCATCCGTCACTCGGCCCGAGAGGCTGCCGCCTTCGGTCAGGAAGAAGTTGATGTTGGGCGTTTCCTGACCCGCGACGACCTCTACCGGGGACGCCTGGTTGCAGTCTGTCGTCCCATCCCACCACTCATCGATGTAGAGCAGGGGCACGTTGCAGGAGGCGTGGGTAAAGGCGTAATAGGTCCCCGTGGGGAGTCCTTTGATGGAATAATCCCCATTCGCATTTGTGACGCCGTGTCCCACATGATTTCCGCCGCATTTGGCGTCATAGAGGTTGACGCAGGTGTCCGGAAGCGGCTGGCCGCTGTCGCTGGCGATCCTCCCGGAAACGCTGCCGCCCACATCCAACTGAAAATCCCTGTCGGTCAGACTGTCTCCTGGATTCACTGTCATGGATTGGGCCGCATGGCAGTCGACGCTGCTGCCCGATGGCGTCCACCATTCGTTCAGATAGTTGGACTGGCCGTTGTTGCTGGTGATCAAAAAATAGTTGCCGGGCGCCAAACCTACCATTGTATAATCGCCAACAGCATCCGTGAAGGCCCATCCCATGTTTTGTTGTTGAGGTCCGCAAGGATCCCCTGAAACCGCGGCCACTTGCATATTGAAGATGGGCGTTATGCCATCGTTCTCATATACCGTACCCGAAATCGTCGCCCCTTCCACAAGGGAAAAATCAATGCCGGCGCTGGGCTGACCGCTCGTCACGTTGACCGGTGCTGCGGCATTGCAGTCCGGCGTGCCGTTCCCATTGTCCCACCATTCCAGTGCATAGTTCTTCCCGGAACACGCAGCATAGGCCTGAACGAAATACGCCCCCGGGGGAACCACGACCGTATAATCCCCTTCCTGATTGCTCTGTCCCAAGTACCAGTTGGGGCCGCCGCACTGGACGTCCGTCACGTTCACGCAGACATTGGCGATGGGCTGACCCGTGGATGTCGTGATCCTGCCTTCAATGATCCCCCCATGCACCAGCGATAAATCAATATCCAGCACATTTTGTCCTGCAGAAACGCGAACCGCAACAGCCTGGTTGCAGTCTGTCGTCCCGCCTGCTCCGTTCCACCATTCATCGATGTAGTATCTGGGCCCATGGCAGCCAACATTGCTGGAGACATAAAAATCCCCCGCAGGCACGGAAATGGTGTAATTGCCGTTCGCATCCGTTACTCCCCCGAGCATCCCCCATCTTCCACACGGGGTGGTTTGGGCAGTGACACATACGCCGGCGACCGGCTGACCGTCCGTGGTCAGCACCTGTCCGGAAATGGTTCCGGGATTGCCTGCATATGCAAAGACAATGGACGTGTGGCGCCAGCTGTTATTGCCCTGGTCATCACTGGCCCCTACACCCCATTGGTAGATGCCGCCGTCCACAAGCGGCAGGGCTGTTGCGTCGTCGTTATATACGACGGACGACGTCATCATATCGTGGCGCTCCCATACCTGATTCCACTCCTGATCCCGGACCTCCAGATTGTATCTCACGCCATCGGGAACCGGGTTCCAACTCAGAAGGGGCGTGGGGGTCGTGACCGTCGTGCCGGAGGGGGCCGGATTCCTGGGGAAATCCAGGATCCGCTCCACTGTATCCGAGCCAATAGTTGTGCCGCCCTGCTTGTCGGTCACAATGAATGTATAGGGACCGAGGCCCGGCGGTGTGCTCTTTTGACCGTCGCACCAGCCATAAGAGCCATCCCCGGGGCCGTCATCGCAATGGTTGCCGTCGTCATAGAGCATATACACAGCGCTGTCCGGGCCCGAAACCTGTACTGACTGGATATTTTCAAGCCCGCCGGGGTCGCTCACCCGGACCCACAGGTTGATCCCATACTCCTCTTGCCCCCAGTCAACCCCCGAGTGCATCGAACCCGCCCAAGGCCCTTCGGTTATGGATGGGGCCGCAAGAGCTCCTCCCGGGATCAAGAACAAGACGCCGAACAGCACCAACATCCCGAGCACCACTACCCCTGTTTTCCTCAATTCGCTTTTCATTCTAAGCCTCCCCCTAAATTTTGGATCCAACCCCATTCGCTTACTCTGGTTTCAAAGCGAGCGTATTGCCATTCCCTTACGAACTCCTCAGCGCGGCGGCGTTCGCCTATAATTCTGGTCTATAAATGCCAAACAAAAACTGTCAATTCCGTGAACAACCTTCCCCTTCAGTGAATGCGCACGCAGGGAAGAATGGTGCGATCGTAGTTGCCGCATTGACGATGCGGCCGTCGGCAACCCCGCTGTCTTTTTGTGAGAAAACATAGACGAGAGATTTAAAGACCCGCGGCTTTCCGTCCCCGTCTCGCGAAGGGTTTGGCCTTTGGCACAGGGCATGGTCCCGGCTCCTGACATGGCATTGAGGGCCTTGTCAGGAGCCGGACCCATACATCGGGAGGCATTTCTTCATGGATCATCCCACTGGATGGAGGTTGATGAACTGGCAGGCCAATTTCAAATTAGCTAATGTGGGTATGC
>Ga0209270_1000942_pt1 | contig 48722 bp, 53 predicted proteins | sample MTBAKSrepl1MetaG_FD_187456 | JGI IMG/M metagenome (GOLD analysis project Ga0209270, IMG submission 187456) | Enrichment culture microbial communities from Arthur Kill intertidal strait, New Jersey, USA, that are MTBE-degrading - MTBE-AKS1... | ecosystem: Environmental > Aquatic > Marine >... | reverse complement strand
CTGGAACCATCGGGGTAAATCTATTGGTTGAAACGGGAGTTACAGAAAAGCTTAAGGGGTCTGAGTGACAAAGGGGTGGGGGAAAATTAAACCGTTGAAAATGGGGAAATTTATTCCGGTGTTGACAGCAAAACCATTGACCGGGAACCTCTCTTTAAAACCAGTGATGATGTCACTTCGTATTTTAGTGTTTTTATTTCAATAAATCGTTTAGAGTTTATTTCAGAGTGTCGGGGACCTACGTCAAATAAAAAGTGAAATAAATACTGAAATAAACTCTAAAATAGTTAACTGTGAAACTGTGAAGTGTGAAATATCGGGATACTCAAAGAGTTTTCAACTTCAGTCGAGCTTTTGCCGGGGGAAAAGGATTGATTATTAGCTCGTAGATAAAGCGCACTGACCATACACCGGCTATCGTCTCTCCCGCCTTAAAGAATCGATATTCGGCTATTTGGATGTGTTGGGGTTCCAGCGGGGGTACTGGAGTTGTCATAGTAACGTAGCCAATTACCAGGATGACGGGTCATATAGCAGTTTCTGGGAGCATAACCCGGAATGACTAGTCATGTCGGGTTTGACATGTTGTGCTCTTGGAGAACATAGAAGAGCTGGCAGATCGTTGAGCGTTATAACCAGACAGCGACCTGAGAGTGCTTGGGCAGGCATCCAGTGGTATAGTCTGGGAAAACCCCTCCCCCCTTAACCCCCCACCCCTGTCTTGATATTGCGATTTTTACCGTTGGCAAAACGGACCACGCTTGGGAAGACAAGGGTCAAGGACGGGCAGGGTGGACACGGACCGGGTTCTGGAGCTCTTCCTGTCATGATGCCTGCTCAGGCGTAGTCGGCATATTTTACGGGATTAAACCAGGTTGGACCGGATTTCCTTCTTGATCTTTTCAACCATACGCAGATTACTGAAGGCGCATGCCAGGGAAGCGAGGGCAAAATACTTATAGTCTGCATTGGTCAGCTTTACTCCCGCTGTTGTTAAATGCTTCTTGGCAACTTCCCAATCGATTTCTGTCTCAATCATCTCGGCGATTTCGACCTTATCTGGGTCGTAAAGTATCGATTCGAAGCGTTTTGCCACTCTGGCTTCATGGACCAGATCCTTTTTCTGGGTACCTGGCTCGTCGCCCAGGGTTTCGGTGGCATGAGCAAATTGGATGTGCCCGGACATGCCTTGCGGCGTGGGCAGACTTTTCCCGCACCAAGGGCATTCATAGCGATGATCCATAAGATGTGTGGGTAACTTAGGCATGGTATAACCTCCTATTCACAAAAGTGTTTCTTCCATATTCATCTTCTGGGTTATGCTGTGTCAACGACCCGAGGCACGAATATCAAGACAGGTTTAGAAGTAGAATGCTGGCTTTTTGTACTTGGTATTGTCTGATTTATTATCGGTAGAGAAATCCTGCGGACTTTCTGAGAAAAAGTGTCAACGGTACTCTGCTATTACTTTGAAAAAGTCTTCAAAGCCAAACTGCACAATTTGCATTAAGTTTCAAGGGGTTCAAACCGGCTAAAATGACATTTTGGATTGGCTTGTAGGATTTTACGTTGCACAATTTCTTATCCGGGCAGGGCAATTGTGCAACTTAGCGGGCACCAATAACTGGGCTCGCAAGGGGTAGTTAAGACGGGCGGGTTTCTTATTGTGGGGCTTCTGGTAAGGGTTCGGAGGCCTTTTGGTCGGTTGCGGTGTTTAGCTTTGAAGGGTGGATGGTGTCAATAGCAGTGCTGGGACTCCCAGAAGATAAAGATTTGGTCTCATCTTGGGGTACCGGCTGTTCCGGTTTAGTTGTATCGGGATTGGAAAAGCTTGGCTTCTTTATTTCGAATACCGTGACCACATGTTTTGGCTTAGTAACAGGTCTTGGCTTTCCTGGTACTGTAGCAGACCGTTGGAATTCAACCGCTTCTCTAAGGATATCGGCCAGGTTTTTACCGGTATCAGCACGCAGTTTATCGAGGTCCTTTTTGAGTTCAATATCTACCCGGATGCTTATAATCGGGTGGCAAGCGTCGTACCTGATTTTGGATGGCGGAACCTTCTTCGTTTTCACTTGACTGCCTCCTTTGTTGCCTAACTATACAAAGTGGCTACCTGCTCCCTTTCGACTGGAGTAAACGATATAGTAAACTTCCGTTTTTTCAATCGCCATTCAGTACAGCGTAAGTTACGAAGGCAACCGGCTGTAGTAAACCATATCGTAAACCCCGATGTTATTGTTATTAGATTCCTCAACTCTCTTCTCCCGCAAAGAAGGGTTTGTTCAGGGACTGGTTTGCCAGAGGCTCTCATACCACAGTTTCGTTTCTTCGCCGGAAACCTTGACGTAGTGCACCGTTGTATTGATGTTAGTGTGGCCGAGATGCTGCTGTAGCTGCCTCAGTCCATTGCTGGAGTCATCGTGTTTGACGGCATTTACGGCAAAAGCATCTCTCAAGCGGTGGGGGCTGACATGGTGGACTTTGCCGGTTTCGGAATTGATTATCTCGGGCAGGCCGGCATCTCGGGCGCACCGGGTGATTATCTGCCAAGCACGGTGGCGGTTGATACCGAAAAGCAGCTGTTTGCCGTTTTTTATCTTAAGCTTGGAAGCGGTGATGTACTCCTGAATCCTGGCTAAGGTTTCCCTGTCAACGGGTATGATTCGCTGCTTATGCAGGGTTATCGCTTTCTTCTGGGTTTCGGTTATTTTTACCCCGCAGCCGGAACAGTGACTGTGTTTGGCAGCCAGCGATGCATGGCAGTCCGGGCAATAGTGATTGATGCGATTCTTCAGATGCTTGATTTTAATCTGGCTATTTGGCATATCTATATCATCCACCGTTAACCCGAGCGCTTCGCTAACCCGGCACCCGAGCCGAAAAAGAAGCCGGATAAGGAGTTTGTCGCGAGGGTTCGAGGCAGCCTGTTCAAGTTGCTGGACTTGATAAACAGTTAGGTAAGTAACCATAAATTGCCTTGTCATTGAACTTAAGCGCGTTTATAATGGGCTGGTGGGGGATCAGGAGTTGAGGCGGGTCCGCATCCTCCTCTTTTTATGTTTACCTGATCCCCCATGTCATATAAATCCGGCTTCCGAGGCCGACCGCCTTTTTTACCCCAGACACTAGCCATATTGGGATGCTTTTTACGGAGTGCCTGCTGTCCTTTACAGCCAATCTTGGAAAAATGGCCGCGGCCGTGTTTGGCTAGAACGGTCATTCCGCCCTTTCTGCCTGCCTCGGCTACTGTCATCGATCTTGTGTTTGGCATAATAAAATGGCCGGTCCTTCATCCGGACTGGCCATATCATATACCCTGAAATTCCTTCGATTAGTTCATTTTATACAAAATGTAAAATGCACCTTTTATCCCTTTAAATCCTTAGAACTGAAACCGATAAGCTTTGAGAATTCGCGAACTGCCCTGCCTACGTTTCCGGCAAAGGCTATAAGAGAGTTATCTTTGGAATAAGCCTCTTCCTGAGCAATATCATCGTACTTCATGCCGTAAATGTAGTGTTTGAACCACCACAGAGCATGCTTTTTCAGGGAGCTGGGGAATTCCTTTAATCCCTTGGCTTTCAGCTTTTTTTCGTAGTCCTCAAGTTGTATGCGAATGTCAGTCAGCACCTCCTCCCTGCCCTCCAGCACCATCGCCCAGGCCGGCACTTTGATTATCAAAGGAGGCAATGGTGCTTCAAAAGGGTACAGGTTTTCGTACAGACCCATTGGCAAGTTGATCTTCGGCGGCATTAGCCCCATGAGCTTAGCAATACCGCACATATCGTACATGAGCAGCATCGGTACCGCCCAGGACACCCTCAGTTTCCACTTACTTGCCAGATCTGTCAGAAGCTGGCAATAGGGCTCAAGGGCGGGCTGAGCTTCCTTGATGGTTCCATGACCGGGGGAGTCAATGGTCTTCTTATATTCCGAAAAACTGAGAGATTTCATGCTCTTTCCGGCCTCGAAAGACGAGATAGCTAAATCGCCAAGATGTTCAATGTAAGGTTTGCGGATAGCATCCAGCTCATTGACAAAATTCTTGTCTTGCATATAGATGTCTATTAAAGCAGCGGCAGCCTGTCCCTTCAATATTTCAGGGTAGCTCAATCTTGGCATAGCTAAACTCCCATCTGGTCAGCCGGGCTGGCATTTTCATGGGCTTTCAGGGCATCTTCCATACCCAGGGCTGAAACATAATGCCTAACCATCCTCAAATCTGAGTGCCCCAGCAGATACTGCAGGTTGAAGGCATTTCGGTCAATCCGTAGAAAGTTTATAGCGAAGGTATGGCGAAACCGGTGGCAAGAACCTTTACCCTGTATACCGGCGCGCTTCTTGATGCGCTCTACTGCAGTCTGAACACCCGCCCTGGTCAACGGTCTTAGCTCTTCATTGAGCCAAACATTTGGGTAGCGTACCTCCGGGCGGTATACCATGTATTTCCATAGAGCTTTCTGGGCAGTAGCACCGATACGCACCACTCTTTCCTTGGCACCCTTGCCAAGCACCCGGATCCTGCCACGGTCGCGGTCGACATCATCAAGCGTCATTCCAGCCAATTCACCGATCCTTAATCCAGAATCTAGAAGCACAAGTATTATAGCCTTGTTACGGCTGGCAAGAAACTGGGCGTTATGCCGAAGGTCATACTCGCAGACCGCCAGCATCTGCTTAATTTCCTTGGGAGTATAGGGCTGAATCGCTTTAAGCTTGGGGCTGGCAAAGCGGATGCGGGCCATAGGGTTTTCCTTCAAGAACTGCTCGTTGACACACCAGGTGAAAAAGGTTTTTAATGCCCGGTAATAATGATGCAGGGTTGTGTATGAAGCCTTGTGCTGGCATGATTCCGAGCCGTTGCCGCTCATTCCCCAGCGATTGGTTTCACTGGATACATAGGTTAGGAATTGGCGGATATGCCACTCGTTCAAGAGTCTGGCGTCCTGGGGAAGCTGGTTCTGCTCGACAAACCACAGAAACTTCGTTAGGATGCCTTCATAGTACTCGGCTGTTCTTGGGCTCTGGCATTCGGTGCGTTTGGTGAGGATTAAACCATTGACTAGCGAAGAAAGGGATGCCCCTGTGGGCACCTTTTGCTGGGTAGCGGTAACCATTTTTTCAATTTGCGGACCCGCCTTTTAGCACAAGCAGGTGGTCTGTATCGTATTCAGAACACCCTAATTTTGCCTGCAAGCAGGGGGTCTTGTCAATACCTTCCAGGTTTGGTGGTGGGCGATACTGGATTTGAACCAGTGACCCCCTGCGTGTGAAGCAGGTGCTCTAACCGCTGAGCTAACCGCCCCTGAACCGGAAAGCAAGCACTTCAAGCAGATAGATTCTGGTTCAAGTGCTCTACAGTTGGCAATTATATCACCAGCCCAACAGGTTATCAATCGAACCCAACGTTTGTTATTATAACCCTGGAGCTGTTAATCCAGGTCCAGAGCAAAACGTACCGCACGGTTGAGTTCACTTACCTTTCCGTTTGAAAGAGTTGTAATCGGTTCTACGAGCCGTTTTTTGGGAATCGTAAGGATATCATCAAGGTTGGCGACGCACTCAGCCGGCATTCCATCTTCGCCACCCAGAGGTACTTCAACCGGAATAGAGCGGACAGTTCGAGTTACCAGACCTACCGTCACCGAGGATCTAACCTTGTAAGCCGAGTCCCGCGACAGCAATACAACCGGCCTGCGGCCCACTGGTTGCGGCAGTTCAGCCCACCATACTTCACCCCGATGCATTTACCAGCCCTCCCCGTGGACAATGTCTTTTACCACGGCTTCCTGGGATTCTCCTGCCGTTTCCGCTTCCGGATACTTTATGTAACCTTGCTGATAGGCATTATCCAATTCTTCGGCTTCCATCTCCTTCAGGTATCGCAAGCATGCCTGGCGAATCAGTTCCGATCGTGTTTGATGCTGTTTTTCGGCAAACTGCTGCAGGCTGAGCAGCAGTTTGCTATCAACCGGCACCTGAATTATCGTTTTTTTAACCACGGGCAATCTCCACAAAATATTAACTAATCTATTTACACATTGTATTACACAACATATTGAAACACAAACGTTGACCGCCAGTAATAAACTCCGATGGATTGAAAAAATGCACCTGGTTACTTATAATGAACGTATGCTCTTAACGGAGGTCTGCTGTGCCCCGGCCGCGTAAATGCCGCCAGATCGGTTTTGTTCCGGATGTGACTTACTTCAAGCCCCAGGGCATACCCATGCGCTTTTTGGAAGAGGTTTCGCTTTCGTTCGAAGAAATCGAGGCGGTAAGGCTTAAAGACATGGAAGGGCTGGAGCAGGAGCAGGCCGCAGCCAGGATGGGGGTGTCGCGGCCCACCTTCCAGCGGATCCTCGCCTCTGCCAGGAACAAAATCGCCGCTGCCATCCTCTCCGGCAAAGCCATCCGCATCGAAGGCGGGCACTACAAGGTTTCCGGCCAGCTCCCCGCAGCTGAAGACATTGCCCCGGACGATAACATGCCAACGGGCGAGGATGCAGCCGGTGAAGATTGAAGTAAGTGTCCTTACGGATAACATTGCTTCTTCCCGGTGCCTGGGCGAATGGGGCTTGAGTTTCCTTATTGAAACCGGTGAAGAAAAACTTCTTTTCGATACCGGAAGGTCTTTTACAGCGCTGCACAATGCAGCAATCATAGGCAAAAACCTGGCCGGGTTGAACGCCATAGTGTTAAGCCACGGCCATTACGACCATACCGGCGGGCTCGGCAATGTGCTCAAGCAGACCGGCAGGATAAAGATCATCGGCCATCCGGACATATTCAACCCCAAATATGCTCATCGCCGGCCGGGAACCGCACCGGATTATATCGGCATACCTTTTTCCCGGCCGTTGCTGGAGAAAGCCGGGGCGCAGTTCATTCTTACCAGCGAACCTTACCCGCTTTCAGGCTCTATCACCACCAGTGGTGAAATCCCCATGACCAACTCTTTCGAACATACCGATAAAAGCCTGCACGAAGAAATCGCCGGTAACGACTATCCCGACCCGCTGCTGGACGACCTGGCGCTTATAATCGACACCGGTCCGGGGCTGGTGATAATCGCCGGCTGCTGCCACCGTGGTATCGTTAATACCATCAACCATGCCATCAAGCTGACCGGGCAAAACCGGATATATGCCGTCATGGGAGGCTTTCACCTCTATAATGCCGGCCAGGAGCAAGTCATCAAGACGGTTGAGTTTCTCAAGCAAACCGGGGCGGCCAGAGTTTATGCCGGGCATTGTACCGGTTTTAAAGCCCTGTGTGCCCTGCAGCAGGGGCTGGGCGACGCATTTACCCCCCTGGCGGCCGGAGCTGTTTTCGAGCTGTGATTATTGACAAACAGCCTGGAAGCTCAACTTCTTGAACCATGCCGTCTCAGGGTTTAAAATTAGGCCATAAATGGTTGTGGAGTAGAGCAACATGACAGATGATCTGGAAGAAAAAGCTAAGGAACTTTACCGGGAAGTAATGCATGAAAAAGGCTACAGCGATGCCGCTATAGAACTTATCCTGGACCCTAAGGACATGCGCATCTGCGACCAGCATAATGCATTCGGCATCATCGACGGTTTCTGCGGCGATACCATGATGATGTGGATCCAGGTTGAAAACGGCATAATCGTGGATGCCAGCTTCCACACCGACGGCTGCAGCGATTCAATCGCCGCCGGCGGTATGGCTGCCGCCCTGGCAAGAGGCAAAACCCTGGATGAAGCCATGGAAATAGACCAGCAGGCAATTCTTACCGCGCTGGGAGACCTGCCCAGCGAAGGCGGCCACTGCGCCGAACTGGCCAGCAATACCTTGAGGGTAACCATAAGCGACTACCGGTATAACTTCGAACAATAGGAAGGTGAATATGCAAATCCTGGATGCGCTCCTGGACAGTTTGAACTACGATGCCCCGGTCAGGGATATACGCATGGGGCCTTTCCAGACAGCTGTCCATACCCGCTACTGCGCCCTGGCTTCCACGCCTCACGAAGCCGGCCCACACCACTCCTACTTTCCGATAAAGGATGCCGGCTCCCTGCTGGAAATGACCCCTCGGCAACTGGCCGGCATGGCCAGGTCGGAAAACCTGTTCGAAGCTTCCTTCGGTATGGCTGCCATAAACTCGCTTATGGAAGTGGATGAATCGGTTTGCCGGCCGGTCAATGCTGCCGACATACTGGCCGAAAAAGGAAAGGGCGGTAAAATTGCCATCATCGGGCACTTCCCTTTCGTGCCGCAGCTGCGCCAGGTGGCTAAAGAGCTGTGGGTCATCGAAAAGAACCCCTCCGGAGATGATTTCAACGAAGCCGAAGGGGCAAAATTCATCCCGCACGCGGATGTGTTGGGCATCACCGGTACCGCTTTCACCAACCACACTATCGAAAACCTGCTGGAAATGTGCTCCCCCGGCGCGTACGTGCTGATCCTGGGGGATACCACACCGCTTTCACCGGTTCTGTTCGATTATGGCGTAGATGCCGTTTGCGGAACGCGTGTAGCCGAGCCTGAAATCCTGTTGAAGTGCGTCAGCCAGGGAGCTACCTTCAGACAGCTCAAGGGTATAAAGCTGCTTACCCTGTTCAAAGACCGGGTTTAATGCAGCCTGTCGCAGATTGCGTTCATGCCGTTAAGGGTTTCTTCTATCTCGGCTTTCAGGGCTTTGAATTCCTGCCGGGAAGCTTCGTTAACGCAACCTACGCCGATATGCAGCAAACCCTCTATAGCCGTTTTCTGTAAAAGAGCCATGCGCTGGTGAGCCTTCAGATACCTCTCGTGCAGGCCGACAAATTCATCCACCACCGGTTGAGCTGCCTTCATTTTAGCTACCTCCTCGTGGTACCGAATCAGATTTCAAGTCGAACAAACGGCTCAAGTTGATTGTATTACCTGAACCGGTATAAATCAACTACCCGCGGCCGGATATTTCACCGGCATCCGCATCGATGCCCATCCGTTCCAGCAGTGCCTTGACCCTGGAGCGGATTTCATCCCGGATTATCCTTATTTCCGCTGTGTTCCTGCCGGTCGGGTCGGCAAGCTGCCAGTCTTCTGCCTGAATATGACGCGAAGGGCAGGCATCCATCACTCCGCACCCCATGCCGATAACATGGGCGGCTGCAGCAAGCAACGCCGGGGTGAGCAATTTGGGCTCATTCCGGCTTATGTCGATACCTTCTTCAGCCATAACCCCGACTACCTGCGGGTTAACCGAACCGGACGGATTGGTGCCTGCCGATACAGCATGCGCCCGGCTGCCGGCATAATGGTTGAAATAAGCCTCGGCCATCTGGCTTCTGGCGGAATTGTGCACACATATGAAAAGAACGATTTCAACCGGCTGCCTGCTGCTGTCCGCTGCTTTTCGATATTCTGAACATCCACCCGCCACATCCAGAAAATAGCCGTGCAGCCTGAGGTCATCCATGAGTTCCGGGTGAAAGGCGGTGGCTATCAGCCTGTCCTGCCGGGCGGCTACCGGAGTGCCGTTCTCCAGCCGGGCCAGGATTTCCACCCCGTTGCCCACCCCTTCGATAACCGGCCCGCGGATAAACAACCCCGGGAAGGGCCGGTTACCCAGAACCGGAATATCCAGCGGCTGTTCAAAACTGGACACCTGCCGGCCAAACGCGTTGCGGTTGACCCTTATGTCCATCAGTTCCAGCGTCTGCAGCTTTACCGGACTGCCTACATCCCTGGCCATGCATATCATGCCGGCGCAAGTTCCCAGGAAGGCGGTCCCGCCTTTTGCCATAGCCTGCAAAGGCCGGACCAGTCCGTAATAGTCCATCAGGTGCGTTATGGTGGTGCTTTCCCCGCCTGGTATGATGACGCCATCGACGCCTGCCAGTTCATCCGGCCGGCGGACCTCCACCGCGTCAGCACCCAGCTTCTTTACCGAGTGAACATGTTCTATGAATGTGCCCTGCAGGGCAAGAACGCCTATTTTCAACTGATACTGTTCTCCCTGAGTATAATTCCGATATCTGATACCACCGCCCGGACTGATGCGGGTTAAACCCCGCGGAAACGGTTGGTAATCGGCAGCCGGCGGTCGCGCCCGAAAGCCCGCGAGGTAATCTTGACACCGGGTGGCGCCTGGCGGCGCTTGTATTCGCTCATATCCACCAGCCGGGCAGTGCGCCTTACCGCCTGCTCGTCGAAACCCTGGGCGATTATTTCAGCTACACCCTTGTCATGCTCCACGTAAGCCGAGAGTATGGGGTCGAGAACCTCGTAAACCGGAAGGGTATCACTGTCCTTCTGGTTGGGGCGCAGTTCGGCCGAAGGCGCCTTAGCCAGTACCCGCTCCGGAATGGGTTTTATCCCGCCCAGCCGGTTGCGGTAAAGCCCCAGTTTGTAAACCAGCGTCTTAGGGACGTCCTTGATTACGGCAAAGCCGCCGGCCATATCTCCGTAAAGAGTGGTGTAGCCGGTAGCCATTTCACTCTTGTTGCCGGTTGTCAGCACCAGCCAGCCGAATTTGTTGGAAAGAGCCATCAGGAGGTTGCCGCGGATACGCGCCTGGATGTTCTCCTCGGTCGTATCCGGAGGCACTCCCGTGAAAACATCCTCCAGCGTTTCAAGGTAGGCACAGTAAATTTTTTCGATGGGTATGGTGATAAGCCGGATACCCAGATTCTGGCATAACTGCCGGGCATCTTCCAGGCTCTCCCCGGCGGAAAAGCGGGAAGGCATGGCCACACCGGTTACCTTCTGCCTGCCCAGCGCATCTACGGCAATAGCTGCCACCAGGCTGGAATCCATGCCGCCGGAAAGGCCGATGGCAACATGCTCAAACCCGTTTTTCAAAACATAATCCCGCGTGCCGGTTACCAGCGCTGAGTACACTTCAGCCGGCAGATCCATGGGTTCGGCAAGCGGCGCCGCAACGGCAGGTTTGGCTTCGCTGCAGGATGACTGCCGGATCAGGTACCGGCAGGTTTCCCACCCGGACTGGGTTGAATACAGCTGCTGCTTATGATTCGACGATGCCTTCTGCCGGGCAGATTCGACCACCCGGCTGTCCAGGTCCACCGTTAAGAAAGCTTCCTCGAACTGTGGCGCCCGGGCAATGGTACGCCCGTCTACATCAGTCACCAGCGAGCCGCCGTCGAAGACCAATTCATCCTGCCCGCCGACCTGGTTGGAGTAAGCCACCAGCACCAGATAGTCGGTAGCCCGTTTGGAAAGCATTTTCTCCCGCTCCCGCCATTTACCGGAGTGATAGGGCGAAGAACTGATATTGACAATAAGCTGAGCTCCAGCGGCGGCCTGGACAGCTGCCGGCCCGCCGTCGAACCAGATATCCTCGCAGATACTGACGCCTGTATCCACCCCGCAAATATTGATTACCGGGCATTCCCGGCCCGGCTTGAAGTAGCGCTGTTCGTCAAATACTCCGTAGTTGGGCAAAATGATTTTACGGTAGACCGTTACGATATGGCCGTCGCTTACTACCGCTGCGGCGTTGTAGAGGCAGGAATCCTCCCCGTCGACGAAGCCGATTACGGCGGTTAGGCCACGGGTTTCGGCAATTACGGCATCGAGCACCTGGCGGTTTTCCCGGATAAACTGGGGTTTGAAAAGCAGGTCTTCCGGCGGGTAGCCGGTAACGGCAAGTTCCGGGAATGTAACCAGGTCGCACCCGGAACGCCGGGCGCGTTCCAGTCCCTGGATGATTTTTTGCCGGTTGCCGGCAAAATCGCCCACGGTAGGGTTTATTTGGGCCATGCCCAGTCTCAATACTGCCATTTGCCCTATATAATACCACTACCGCAGGCGATTTATTAAACTTTTGTGGCTGATGCCTTTACAGAATAGGCAGATAGCGCTGGAGTTCGTACCCGGTAATCTGAATCCGGTACTTGTCCCACTCTACCTTCTTGTTTTCGATAAAAGCATTGAAGACGTGGTCACCCAGGGTTTTCCTGACCAGTTCACTTTGTTCGGTCAGCTTGATAGCCTCATTAAGGCTGGAAGGCAGGGTGCCGATACCCCTTTCAGCTCGTTCGGATTCGCACATCTCGAAGACGTTCTCTTCCACCGGTGCGGGGAGTTCGTACTGTTTCTCGATGCCTTCCAGGCCGGCAGCCAGCATCACGGCGAAGGCAAGGTATGGATTGCACGCCGGGTCCGGGTTGCGCAATTCGATCCGGGTAGCCTTTTCCCTGCCCGGTTTGTACTCGGGCACCCGGATCATATCCGAACGGTTGCGGCGTGCCCAGGAGAGGTATACCGGCGCTTCGTAACCCGGTACCAGCCTCTTGTATGAGTTGACCCACTGGTTGGTGATGGAGGTAAACTCGGGGGCGTGCTTCAGCAGGCCGGCGATGTAATACCTGGCAGTCTGCGAAAGGTGGTAGCTGTCATTCTTGTCGAAAAAGGCGTTGCTTTCGCCCTTGAAAAGCGACTGGTGAACATGCATGCCGCTGCCGTTCTCGCCGAATAGCGGCTTGGGCATAAAGGTGGCATAGACACCGGCATTCAAGGCAATCTGCTTGACCACCAGCCGGTAGGTCATAACGTTGTCAGCCATGGTAAGGGCATCGGTATAGCGCATATCGATTTCATGCTGGGATGGGGCCACCTCGTGATGGGAGTACTCAACACCGATTCCCATCTGCTCCAAGGCCAGAACCGTATCACGCCTCAGGTCGGTGGCCATATCCAGCGGAATCATGTCGAAATAACCGCCGGCATCCAGCACCTCGGTACTCTTGCTGTCCCTGAAATAGAAGTATTCGAGTTCCGGCCCTACATAATAAGTATAGCCAAGGTCAGCCGCCTTCTTCAGGACTTTTTTGAGCACGTAGCGCGGGTCACCTTCGAAAGGGGTGCCTTCCGGTTTTAAAACATCGCAGTACATGCGGCCGACCGCCTGGTGCTCCCTCGGCCTCCACGGCAGTAATCTGAAGGTATCCGGATCCGGCAGGGCTATCATGTCGCTTTCGTCGATACGGGCAAACCCCTCGATGGACGAACCGTCGAAACCCTGCCCTTCTTCAAGAGCGGTTTCCAGCTCCTCGACCGTTATGGCAAAGCTCTTCAGCATACCGAGCACATCGGTAAACCACAACCGGATGAACTTGATATCATGATCCCTTGCCATTTTCAGTACATACTCTTTACTCTGTTCTTTGTTAGACACTTTTTCCTCCTTTATATTTTTATGTTCTAACTTTCTTAAATCGTGTTTACGCCCACTTCACCGGTACGAATCCTTACGGCATCTTCCACGGGTATGATAAATATCTTGCCGTCGCCGATTTCACCGGTGCGGGAAAGGCGGGCAATGGTATTGATGATAAGCGGCACGTCGTTGTCCATGACCACGACTTCCAGCTTCACCTTGGGCAGCAGGTCCACCTTGTATTCCCGGGCTCTGCCCTGCAGGGTAAGCCCTTTCTGCCGGCCACGCCCGCTGACTTCAGTAATGGTAAGGCCGAAATAACCATTCTCTTCCAGCCCCTCGATCACCGCCCTCAATTTTTCTTCACGGATTATGGCTTCAACCTTTTTCATCTTATGCTACCTCCATAAGCCCTTTCGGCATGCTGGGAAAGATCCAGGCCTACCGTTTCTTCCACGCTGCCGACCCGGAGCCCGACTGTAAGGTCTACCAGTTTACCCAGGACCAGGCTGCCGAAGAAAGCGAAGGCGCCGACAGCCAGAACGCTTACCGACTGTTTGATCAACTGGCCGAACCCGGCATATATCAACCCGTCCGCCCCGGCGGAATTGACGGCAACACTGGCAAAAACACCCGTCGCCAGAGCCCCGAATATGCCACCCATACCGTGCACGGCAAACACGTCCAGTGAATCATCAAAGCCCAGCTTCTCTTTGAGAAGCAGCATGCTGTAAAAACCAATTAACGAGACGCCGATTCCTATGGGAACAGCCGCCACGGGGGGCACAAAACCGGCAGCCGGTGTTATTGCCACCAACCCGGCCACCGCCCCGGTAGCCGTGCCCAGCACGGTAGGGCGGTTATGCCGCCACGAAAGCAGCATCCAGGTTACCGCTGCTGTGGCTGCCGAAAGATGAGTGGCTACAAAAGCGCTGGAGGCCAGCCCTCCCGAACTCAGGGCGCTGCCGGCGTTGAAACCGAACCAGCCGAACCACAGAATGGCCGTACCGATTACCACCAGCGGGATGGAGTTCGGCAGCATGGCTTCGGCCGGAAATCCTTTTCTTTTACCCAGAAGCAGCACCAGGGCAAGGGCGGTAAAACCGGCATTGATGTGAACCACGGCACCGCCGGCAAAATCGAGCGCCCCGTATTCCAGCAGCCAGCCGCCTTCACCCCAGACCCAGTGGGCTACCGGTGAATAGATGAAGGTAAGCCACAGTGCGGCAAACAGCAGCAGGGCGCTGAACTTTATGCGCTCCACCACCGCGCCGGTAAACAGGGCAACGGTAATAATAGCAAACATACCCTGAAAAACCATAAACGCCAGGTGAGGTGTGGTAGAGGCATAAACCGCAGAAGGCTCCTGGCCGACGCCATTCAATGCCAGAAAACCCAGCCCGCCAAGCAGGCCGGAGCCGGACGGGGCAAAACTGAACGAGTAACCGTAGGTCATCCACAACACGGTAACCAGCCCCAGGCACACAAAGCTCATCATTATGGTGGAAAGGAGGTTCTTGCGCCTGACCATACCGCCGTAAAACAGAGCCAGCCCCGGGGTCATAAACATTACCATGGCGGCTGAGACCAGTAACCAGGCGGTATCCCCTGCATTTATCACTTAATCCCTCCAGTGAAAAACTTCAATGACAGTTTAGCTCGAAATTGTTTCCAACATGTTACGGGGGTGTTAAATGCAGGTTAATTCAGGGCGAAGCCCGACGTGGTGATCTCTCGGATTGATTCGCCTGTAAAGCCCCTTCAGGAAGCGATCAACTCGTAACAAACAACTCGATTACTCTGGCCAGGTTTTCGATGTCTTTAAGATATACGAATTCGTTCTTGCCGTGAATATTGCATTCCGGCCGTATTACCCCGAGGCCGAAACCGAACGCCCCCCAGCCGGCAACAATGCTGGACAGGTCCCCCGAACCCATCTCTCCAAACTTGCCGCCTTCTCCGGTAACGCCGGTGACGATGGCAGACAGTTTGTCTATCACCGGGTCGTCGCGGGGTGGTACCGCCGGTATGGTGGTAACCCGGCTTATTTCCCAGTTGACGCCGGAAACTGAATTCAAAGCACCGAGCAGTTCCGCCCTGGCATCCGCCAGGTTTTCTTCCGGGATGAGACGCCGGTCGACGGATATGACGCACTCGTCCGGGACGATATTCACCTTGAGTCCTCCGGCAATCATGTTGATATTCAGCCGGGGAACCATATGAGTGAGCCCGGTAGCCGGGTGTACCTGAACAACCGATCTCCTGGCTTCCAGCCTGGTTTTCAGGCCCAGCAGTGCCGGCAGCAGCAGAGCTGCTTTTTCAACGGCATTTTCCCCCAGGTGGGAAAGGCCGGAATGTACGGATTTACCTTTTACCTTGATGTCCATCTGCAAAGCTCCCAGGCCGGTGATGGAAACGAAGCCGGCGCTGGAATCGAGGTTGCAAAAGTAGGCGCCTTTCACCGGCTGCAGGTATCCGGCCAGGTATTCGAGCTGGCTGGCCTGGCTGTATTCCTCATCGGTGGTAAGCATGACCGATATATCGTAGTTAAGGCTCCGGCCCCTCAACCCCTGCATGGCCAGCATGAAAGCTACGATACTGCCTTTCATATCGGCGGTGCCGCGCCCGTACAACTTGCCGTTTTCTTCCCGCGGTCCGAATGCATCCCAGCCTTCGGCCGGAACAACATCAAGGTGTCCGTAGAATATCAGGCGCTGCCGGCCTTCCCGGCGGCGGTGGCATACCAGGTTGACCCTGCCGGGCCTGCCTTCGGCGTGCTCCGGAGGGATTGAGATTATTTGCGTAGTAAAACCGAAGTCTCTGAAAAAAGGCTCGAGGAAGTCAACAGCTTTAGCGTAATTATTCCCCGGAGGCACGGAGGTATCAATGGATACCAGATTTTTTAATACCTCGACATATTCCATCTAAATCCTCGCTTATTGTCAGGGCGTCATATCCCTGCCAGCCACATCACGATACCACCGCTTACCGCCACGTTTAGCGATTCCGCCTTGCACCTGTCTATGGGGATGGTGAAACGACAGTCGGCAAGCTCCAGGCATGGTTGCGAAAGTCCACAGGCTTCGCTGCCCATGGCGATAACCAGTCGGTCGGATTTGAGCGGAGCAGTATCGCTTTGCCCGTCCAGGGCAGTGGCCGCCAGAGACCAGCCGCTGTCCTTGAGCCCGGCTGCCAGATCAAGATATTTTTCCGTCCGCCTGAGCCAAACCGAAAGCACGGAACCGGCAGCCGACTGAACGCACTTTGGGGAAAACGGGTCGGCACATTTGGCTGACAGGATAACGCCGGAGAAACCAAAGGCGGCTGCGGTCCGGATGAGAGTACCCACATTGCCCGGATCCTGAACGCCTTCCAGCAGCAGGACCTTGTTCCCTGGCGGTTGCGGAAGACGGTAAGAATAGACTCCTTCCGGTAACTCTACCACCGCCGCAATACCCTGGGGAGTGCGCGCCGCCGATATCTGCTCGAACTGAGCGCGGTTTACCACCCGCACCGGATAACCGTCCGGAGGCTGGCAGCCTTCGACGGCTACGATTTCGGCAACCGCTTCCGGTTTAACCAAGACAACCTGGCTGACGGCTTTGAAGCCTTCCAGCAGGAAACAGCCGGTTTCCCGGCGGCCTGCCCCGGTAGACAGGGTTTTATACCACTTAATGGGTTTTAACGGCTGGCTCATGATAATTCCTGAATGGAAAGATTGTACAGTGAGCGGTTGTGAAGTTGCAATCTCCGAGATCGCCTCCATGGGATTCCAATATGTTTCTGAACTTTTACATGAAGGAACGGGTTTCCGGCTTGTATTGAGATCGCCACACTCGTTTCACTCGTTCGCGATGACGATATCAGTGGGTTAAGGCAGCTTCGCGATGACCATCGATTGGTTGTGGACGGCTTCGCGATATGGGTGATTAAGGAGGTGGCCTAATTGCCGGAGCGGGTGCTTCTAGTCGTTTTTGCGGAAACGGTAGCCGATGTTTCTGACCGTCTCGATATAGGGGTTGTCCAGGTCGCCGATCTTGGTCCTGAGACGCCGGATATGTACGTCCACCGTGCGGTCGCCGCCGAAATAATCATAACCCCAGACCTTGTTGAGAAGCGCCTCACGGGTGAAGGTGCGGCCGCGGTTGTAGGCCAGAAAACGCAGCAGCTCATATTCCCGGAAAGTCAGGTCGAGCACTTCCCCGTTAAGAATCACCTCGCAGCTGGCCAGGTCGATGACAAGCTCGCCGCAGCGAATCTGTTCACTGCCGGCGTTAGCCGCTCTACCGGGAAGCAGACGTGAAATGCGAAGGTAGAGTTCTTCTTCGGCGCCCGGGTAAAGGGCAAAATCATCCGCCTCCAGCGGCAGGTTCACCTGGCCGAGTTTTTCGGGTGGAACGAGAAGCAGTACCGGAAGTTGTTTTTCCTGCTTGATTATACGGGCAATATTGTTGGCCAGGGTATAGTTCGAAAGGTGAATCAGGGCGATACCGGCGGTTTTGTCGGCGATGCTTTCCAGGATATCCTGTTCCCTGGGCAGCAGGTGGGGGTTGAAGCCCCGGCCGGTCAGCCAGCCGGCGAGCCTGCCGGCTTCATCGTTGTCTGAAATTATCAATACTCTGGACATGGATAATAACCTTTACCGTTCCCCGGGCTGGAGAAGCCGCCCGCCGTTTCGAGCTGGCGGATTGATTATAACCTAACCGGAACGCCTTTTCGAGCCAGGTAATTTTTGACCTGGGGTATAGGGTGCACTCCGTAGTGGAAAATACTGGCTGCCAGCACCGCATCCGCCCTGCCTTTTTCCAGAGCCTGATAAAGGTCTTCGGGTGAACCGGCTCCGCCGGAAGCGATTACCGGCACGCCCACATTTTCCGAAACAAGCCGGGTGAGCTCGATATCGTAGCCGCTGCGGTGCCCGTCGGCATCCATACTGGTCAGCAGTACTTCACCGGCGCCCAGTCCGGTGGCTTTTACCGCCCATTCCAGCACATCCAACCCGGTGGGTTCCCTGCCGGCATTTACAAAAACTTCCCAGCCGCTGCCGTCAGGGCGGCGCCGGGCGTCAATAGCAATGACAATACACTGGCTGCCGAACTTGTCGGCTCCCCGGGAGATTATCGCCGGGTTTCTCACCGCAGCCGAATTTACCGAAACCTTGTCCGCACCGGCTCCCAGCAGGCGGTGCATATCACCGATGGTGCGTATGCCTCCTCCAACCGTGAGCGGCATGAACACCTTTGCAGCTACCTTTTCCACCACCTCTACCATGGTGCTGCGGTCCTCGCAGGTGGCGGTTATATCCAGAAATACCAGTTCATCGGCGCCCTCACGGTAATACCTGGCCGAAAGTTCGACCGGGTCTCCGGCCTGTTTGAGGTCGACAAAACTGGTACCCTTTACCACCTGGCCGTCTTTGACATCCAGGCAGGGTATTATGCGCTTGGTTAACATTCCACTTCCACTTCGAGCCCGTCGGCAATATCTTCCCGGTCCAGTTCCACCCTTCTGAGAACATCCAGTTTTACCGCCCTCACCTTGCGGTAGACATCTTTGTAATCCCTTTTTTCTCCGTCAACGGTAAGAATGTCTTCTAATGATATACCGAAGAGCCTTTCGTTTTCCTCCAGGTAGGGTAGAATCAATTTCCAGTCCGCTGCTTTAAGGTCTACGAATTCCCCGCCGTTCAGCTGCTCGGCCACCACTCTCCGGTGCGGGTCGCGCAGGTATATAGCCCCGCCCGAAGCCAGTGAAAACAGGTTGGAACCCGGGTAAGGTGTCGACTGCTCCATTATCCGGCCCCTGTAGTCGAACTCGAGGCCGTTCATAACCACGAAGCCGCCGCCCTTGAGCGGGTCACCGGCCATGAACGATTCAGCCAGGTAATCCAGGCAGGTGCCGTTGATTACCACCCGGGGACTGCCGACTGCATTGATAAGCGGCCGTCCGGCAGCATTGCCCATCACATACACTTCGCCGCCTTTGGCACCGTACATGAAAGTCTGGCCCACATCACCGTATATCACCAGTTTGCCGCGCGCCATTATCTGGCCCAACTGGTCCTGGGCGTTGCCGTGGACGTATATTTCCAGGCCGTCTATACCGGAGGCAAGGTAGTCGCCCGAAGAGTCGTAGACATCGATCCGGACCCCGTCCGAACCTCTGTCCAGACCGCAGCCGCAGAAACGCTGACCGGAATAATTGAAGCAGATAAACTGTTTCCATCCCGTGCGGTAAGCCTGGCATATCAGGCGGGCGTCGCAATCCTCACCTTCCGGCGGGAAACCCCGGGCGTCGATGACGAGAACGTCTCCCGGCTGGCGAGGCGGCTGCAGGCTGGACCGGCTGTGCCAGTCTATCAACCGGTACCGGCTGTTTCCGGCGGCGCCCAGACCCGGGCTGGCCCGGAAGACGGCCCTGAGGTTTTCACGGATAATCTGGAGCACCGAGCTTCTCTTTTTGGTGCCGGTATCCAGGGGGGTATCATTCAGCAAGGTAAGTAATTGTATCACCCGGGCTTTGAGTTCATCTCCGGCGGCGGCGGCCTCTACCAGTTCCCGGCAGAAACCGAGCAGTTCCGGGTAGCTCCAGCCGGCAATCTGCCGGGCACACCGGGCCTTGAGCCCGGCGATATCGACCGCTCCAAGGTAGTCAGCCGCATTCTGCTTCCGGCTCCCTGCCCGGCCGGAAGCAAGTTCAATCCTGCCGGTATAATGCTGCTGTCCTGCCGGGGTAGCTACCACTTCGCCGAACTTGTTGGTGCAGGTAAGTTTTTTGCCTCCACTGGCGCTGGCTTCAACGGTAAAAATAAAGGCGCCTCCGTCGGCAGCGCTGCCGCCGCGGCAGTTCCAGTACTTATCGGCTACCGGGCAAAAGCGGCTGTCTTCGGTTGAAAGGCTTTCCAGCGTGGCGTCTATTGCCTGCTTTTCGGAGCATATGAGCCCGATCTGCACCTCGCCCTCCTGCAGGGCAAAAACCTGCGGGCGCAGCATCGATGTATCGGTGATGCCGATGAGCTGGAAATTGTGCTGGTAGGGATTGTTGCGCGCAATTATGAAAAACCAGGGCCCGTCGGGCGAAATGGCAATATGAGCCGACTGAATCCGGCGGTAAATACGCTGTTTCTCCGGAGAAAGCAGTTCGAAGTCGTATTCACCGGTTGGCGCCATGGCTTCGATCAGGTACTCCAGCGGGTATTCGAAGGTACGGTTGTACAGGTCCAAAAGTAATGCCGATACCTCGGTATCGGTCAAAAACTGCGGATAAATATTATGCTGGCGCAGGTATTCGCATACCGCGTAGTAATTGGCAAAGTCGCCGTTGTGCACCAGGGCTTCGTCCAAGCCTATGAACGGATGGGCGCCGCCCGGATGCCATACCTTACCTTTGGTCGGGTAGCGCTGGTGGGCTATCCAGCCGTGAGCGTGGAAATCATCCAGCCGGTAGTACTGGGCCACCTGCTCGGCATAACCGACCACCTTAAGCACCATCAGGTTGCGCCCGTGGGAAAGCACGAAGGCGCGCTGTTTGCCCGTGGAAGCATAAAACCGCTGGTTAATGCGGTAGGAATTCTGGTAAATAAACTCATCTTCCGCCCGCGCGGGGTCGATGCCGGCGAGTTTGCTGTTTTCAATAAAACGGCTCAGGACATCCGGCTTGACCCTCACCAGGTAGCGCCATACATCCGGCGGACGGCATTCCAGGCCTTCTATTTCACGGTAGTCATCTACCGTCGGTACCCGTTCGGCCTTGAACACGTCCAGCAGCGGTTCGATAAAACTCTTCTCGATCTCCTGCCTGGAAGTTATGTCAAGCAGGGCGATATGCAGCAGGTAACAGCTGTCGAGCTGCTGCTGGCTCACACCGAGGTCGGCAGCCGACAGTCCGACCGCGGCGATGCCGCCGCCCTTGCCGTTGCCCCGGTTGTGCATCTGGACCGAAGGGGTAAAAATATGCCGGCCGCCAACCGGAACCGAAGCGATAAAGCCGGTAACGCCGCAGCCTCCTTCTTCGGCCGCCTTGCGTATGGAACCTCCTTCCCGGGGCAGTCGGGCCCGGGAATCCAGAATATTCTTAATCACCTTTGAATTGTTCATTATAAATTTCCACTTCTGCACAGGTAGCTTTGCCTCTCGGCTTCTTCCAGGTAATCCAGGTGCACCAGCAGGTCAGCGCGGCCCACCAGCTCTTTTATACTTCGCATGCCGAAGCGCCGCAGGAGTTCACACCACTGCCTGCGCCAGGCCAGGTACATGTTGACGATACGCCTTTCCGCCCATTCCTCGGTTATCATGATGCCGAGTTCCGGGTCGGTAGTGGCTATGCCCCGGGGGCAGCCGCGGCCGCTCTCGCATTTACCGCAGCGCACGCACTCCACCGCCACCATTTCAGCCGTGCCGATGACAACGCCGTCGGCACCCAGCGCGATCGCTTTAGCCACATCCATGGCACTGCGTATACCACCGCTGACAATCAGGCAGACCTCGTCCCGCACGCCTTCGGCAGCGAGAAAACGGTGCACCCGGGGAATGGCATACTCGATTGGCATGGCGATGTTCTTCTTGGCAATATCCGGGGCAGCCCCGGTGCCGCCGTAGCTGCCGTCGAAATGAATCACGTGCGCCCCGGCGTAGTAGCTGCCGACAGCCACCATGTCCGAATCGGTAGGTGTGGATACCTTGACTGAAACCAGGGCTTGTGCGTTCACCTGCTTTATCCAGTCGACATGCTTCTTGTGGTCTTCGACCGAATATACGCTGTGGAACGGAAAGGGCGAAAAAAGGGCGTTGCCGATAACCGTCTGGCGGATAGCCGCCACTTCCCTGGTAACCTTGTCACCCAGCAGATGGCCGCCGAGCCCCGGCTTGGCACCCTGGGCGTATTTGAACTCCACCATGGGGGCACGCTTTATGGTATCCTCCCGCACGCCGAACAAGCCGGTAGCCACCTGGGTAATAACGTGGGCGGCATAGGGAATGATTTTATCGTGATAACCGCCCTCGCCGGTGCACGTCAGCGTATTCAAACGGGCGGCGGCGCGGGCACGGCCGATAAGCATGGGCAAAGCCGTGGAGCCAAAAGACATGCCGCCGCCGTAACAGGGTATGTCTATGGTCAGTTCCGGCCGGCCGTCCCGGCGGCGGTTGAGTACGACACTGGTATCGATTTCCTCGTCGGATATTTCCAGGTAACCGCCGGGTTCCGGTGTTTTGAAGCGCATACGGTCGAAGCCTCCTCCGGAATTGCCGGTTGAGTACTCCATGTCTACGACCGGAACTTGGCCGGTTTCAGCCATGGCCCAGTGGCCCAGAAGCATCTCGGCCGGCCAGCGGTAGTCCCCCAGTGTTTTCAGCAAAGGGTTGGGCGCCAGGGCCAGCGCTTTCTGGGGACAGCGGTCGATGCAGTAATAATCTTTCTCCCGGCAGTCAAAACCGATGCACCTGTCCATGCGCGGCCTGAGAACAGCCGAGTAGTTATCATAATGCGGATGCACGCCGTACGGGCACAACCGGGCGCACAATCCGCAGGCGGTGCAGTCCGGGCTGCGCTTGATAATATACTTGCCGATGGGGTTCCGGAAACGGGAAGGCGCCTTGATCGCCTGCGGCAAACTTGATTTGACTCGCGTTATTTCCATTTTTATGCCGGACCTTTTACCTTTCTTTCTCCGAACAGCGGCGCAAAGCTCTCCTTTTCCAGGTCTTCGAACCACATCGAACGGCCGATTTCACCCCGGAGCCGCCGGGCTTCACGGATGCCCATGGCACCCATGACTTCGATCAACTGGTTGCGCCAGGCGCCCATCAGGTTGAGTATCCGCTGCCGGGCCCAGCCGGGCTCGAACTCTCCCATGCTGACCGGGCAGGCTTTGCCCTGGCGGCAGTGGTAGCACATGCGGCATTCCAGCGCCAGGAGAAGGGGATTGTCTATGGTGACCCCGTCTGCGCCGCAGATGACCGCTTTGGCGAGGTGCTCGGCCAAAGCGATACCGCCTGAAAAAACCAGGTTCAACCTGAAACGCAGCCCTTTTTCCACCAGGGCGAGATGGACCTGGCGTATCATCTCCCGGATAAAGCGCGGTTTATCCGAATTCAATTCGTTTCCTTCGGCATCGGCATAAAAATGAAGGGAATCGACAGTTTCCATCTGGCCCAGTTCAAGCGCCCGGCCGGGCGCTTTCGAATCAAGCGGCAATCCTATACTTATAAATACTGCCGAGTTTATGGCTTTGACAGCGCCGACCGTGCGGGCCACATCTGCATCACCGGCGATCTCGGCCATACGGCATTGTTTAATCAGGGCTGCATTCTCAGCGTAATTACCCCGGTCCAGGAGCGGAACGAGACTGGAGGCGTATGGTTCCATATCGTCCCCGTAATCCCGCGGGTCGATAAACATCAGGCTGCCCAGTTCCCCGGCTGCGGCTGCCATAGCCAGCAGCACGCTGCGGCTGAGTATGCCGAATTCCGGTTTTTTAAACATTATCGGCAGCGGCACTTCGAGCACCGGCGTTGCTTCAATGCCCGGGGCATCAGGCCCGAATTGCAGGTGGTGCGGCCGGCGGGAAAGTTCGATGGAGGTGTTTATGTATTCCCGGCCGTGAATACCATCCCGGGTAGGGCGCACAATTTCGGACATATCCGTCCACATCGCATCGAAACCCCTGCCGGCAAACGGGCCGCCGTAGCCGGCGCCGGATACCGGCACCCGCCCCGTCTGGGCCTGCATCCAGGTCTGGTGGATGATATCCCCGTTCCAGTAGCCGTTTCCCAGCCCGGCGTAATCCGGGTTTATGACCCGGGAAAAGATGCCTCTGGTACATTCCTGGACGCAGCGGAAACAGCTTTCACAGGCATAAAGATACTGGGGTTCACCCATCTTCAAAATATTCAGATAATTGGTGTCGAACACGTTATAAATGCATTTCTTCTTGACGCATTCGCGGCAGCTGCCGGCACAATCCTCCCTGAATTCGACGGTGGTAAACTTGCCCACCGGATGGAACCGGGGCGGGGTTTCTTTAATATGTATATGGTATTTTTTGGGCATAATCGGATCCGTTTACGCTGCCGCAGGGCGCGGGAATAGTCCGGCCGCTTTTACGATAGGAGCTACCATGCTCTCGCTTTCGATGGCCATAATGTGGACCCCGCTTACCCCGGGCATGTTTTTGAGTTCTTCGATGGTTTCCAGGCAAATCTGCATGCCTTCTTCGGCAGCCTTTTCTTTGGGCACGCTCCGCATGCGCTTGATTATTTCATCCGGTATATCCATTCCGGCCACCCTGGCAGACATGTATCCGGCCATTCCGGCGGATTTCAGGGGTGTTATGCCCCCCAGGATATAGGTTTTTTCCGTCAGCCCCTGTTCCCGGGCCAGGCGTATCCATTCCCTGAACCGGGGCAAATTGTAAATGCACTGGGTTTGGATGAAACCGGCGCCGGCGGCAATCTTTTTAGCCAGGCGGATAACCCGGTATTCGAACGGATCGGCAAAAGGATTGGCAGCCGCGCCTGCAAACATCCGGGGAGCATGGTTCAATTCAAAACCGCTCATGTCCCTGCCGGTTTCCCGCATGGTCTTCACCATATTCAGCAGGTGCAGCGAATCTATATCGAATACGTTGAGCGCATCCGGTTGTGAGCCGAAGGACTGGTGGTCGCCGGAAAGGCAAAGCAGGTTGCGAATGCCGAGTGACCAGGCTCCCAGAAGGTCGGACTGCAGCGCGATCCGGTTTCTATCCCTCGTGACCATCTGCATTACCGGCTCCAGCCCCATCTCCAGCAGGTGAACGCAGGCAGCCAGGCTCGACATGCGGACGATTGCGGTCTGATTGTCGGTGACATTGACCGCGTCCACGCAGCCTTTGAGCAGTTCACCCTTGGCGGTAACGGCCTCCTTGAGCGTTCCCCGCGGCGGCCCGCACTCAGCGGTAACCACAAATTCTCCACTTGAAAGCAGTTTTTGCAGATTACTGCAGGGTTTGTCCTTCATGCCACCATATCCTCTCTGAGAACTTTTCGCGGCCCGCCGGCATTTGAAGTTCGCCAGTCCCGCGGTGGTACGTATTCTTTCAAGCTGTCGAGCTGGCCCAGCGCACCCATGCGGTCAATAACCAGCTGCCAGGCACAATCCGTTTCCGGGTTTATCTCGCACTTTCCGTTCCTGGAGCCGCCGCAGGGGCCGTTGGAAAGCTTCTTGGCACACCGGGTCAGCACGCACACCCCACCATACTGACCCAGGCGGCAGTCACCACAGCAAAGACATTCTTCGGTAAACAAACCGCGGTCTTCCATCACACCCACGAAAACGGTGTTTACACCCGGCAGCACCGGTATGTTTTTAAAGCGCCTGGCGATATCCTGTACACCGGCACCGCAAGCCAGGGAAAGAACCGCCTCGGCCCCGGCTACAGCTTCAGCCGCTTCCTGGATAAATTCATCCTCGCACTGACGCTCGACGGTGAACTCAGTTATTTCCATATCCCTGCCCTGCTTTTTGAAAGCCTGCCTGAGCAGGGAAGCCAGTACTGCAACCTCATCCTCGCCGCCGGCAAAACAGGTTTTGACACAGGTACCGCACCCCAGCACCAGCACTTTGCGAAAAGGGGAAATCAGTTCCATGATTTCGGTTATCTTTTTCTGTTCGGCTACTATCATATTTCAACTCCAGGTCCTTGTTTATTCAATGCTGATTTCAGCTCTGCCAGCATGCCGGCGGATCCCAGTTCGAGGCCGCAGTCGGTAATAATCAGACGGCTGCCGTCCAGGCCGGCTTCATCCAGAAGCCGGCGCACCCGATCGACCCGCCGCCTTGCCCGGCGGTTGCCATCGATAAACTGGCACTGCCCCGGAGGGCAGGTAGCCACGACCACCAGGTCTGCTCCGGATTCGAAGCCTTTCAGCAGGAGTATGTCCCTGACCATGCTGGAACAGGCCATGTGTACCGGCCGGATTTCAAATTCGGCGGTGTTTTCGAGTTCTCGAGCCGTTTGAGCGGAGAGGGCGTTGACGCAGTAGAAAAGCGACACCGCCGGCTTGCCGTCTGTCATAGTCCCGTACTCACTTTCTGGTCTTTCATAATATGTCCCGCCCCATTACTCCTGCCGTAAAAAGTTGCGGTAAACCTTAAGGCCAATCTCACCGCTCTTTTCCGGATGAAACTGTGTGGCTACCAGGTTGCCGGCAGCAACCACCGAAGCAAAGTCAAGACCGTACCGGGTTGAACCGATGATTGTGCCAGAGTCTTCGGGGGCAACATAATAACTGTGCACAAAATAAAAATACGCCTGGTCTTCGATGCCCCTGAAAACCGGGTGCGGATTCAACTGGCACACCTGATTCCAGCCCATGTGAGGCACCTTTAAACCGGCGGGCAGTTTCTTTACCCGGCCGGGTATAATGCCCAGGCATTCGGCACCGCCGCCTTCTTCGGTGTAATCGAACAGGACCTGCATACCGATGCATATCCCCATGAAGGGGCGCCCGGCGGCGATATAGCTGGCAATAGCCCTGTCCAGACCCTGTTCCTTCAGGCTTTGGACGGTACTGCCGGCCGCGCCGACCCCGGGCAGGATTACCTTGTCGGCCCGCGCGATATCTTCCGGGTTCGAAGTCACCAGCGGTTCGAACCCGAGCGAATTAACGGCGTTAATAACGCTGCGTAAATTCCCGGCGCCGTAATCTATTACTGCTATCATAAATAGTCCCGCAATTTATGAAATAAAAATACGGTAAACGTTTACCGTATTTTTATAATAACACAGGAATTCCAAACGCGTCAAAACGGTTTAACCCGAGCCTGCTTGCCCGCCTCCGGCTTGAGAATCAATATTTCGAAGCACCGATGTCTTCCATGTGGCCGGTGGCAATAAACACCACCCGCTCACATATGTTGGTAATCCGGTCGGCGCTGCGTTCCAGGTTGTGAGCTACCCATATCAACCGGGTCGCCCGGCCGATAGTCCTGGGGTTTTCCGCCATGATAAGAAGCAGTTCCCTGAATACCTGGTTATACAGATTGTCCACTTCCTCATCGTCATCGCAAATCTTTTTGGCCAGTACCACGTCCCGGCGCATAAAAGCATCCAGGGCTTCCCTCAGCATCTGCGAGGCTTTTTCGGCCATCCGCGGCAGGTCGATCAACGGTTTAATGGGAGGTTCATCGCCGATCATGATGGCGATTTTGGCTACCCCTTCAGCATGATCACCGATGCGCTCCAGATCCACAACCATATTCAGTATGGCGATAATGACCCGCAGGTCCCCCGCCATCGGCTGCTGGGTGGCGATCAGCTCGACACACTGTTCTTCGATATCGAACCTTTTCTGGTTTATAGCGCTGTCTTCGGCAATAATCTGCCGGGCGAGCTCGAGGTCGCGGTTTTTCAAGGCTTCCATGGAACGGAGGATGGATTTTTCCACCATCGAGCCCATAACCAGTACTTCATCCTGAAGGGCTCTCAGGGACCGTTCGTAATTCTTGCGCATTCTCCCCTCCTTTTTAACCGAACCGCCCGGTAATATAGTCTTCGGTCTTTTGATTTTTGGGATTGGTAAATATTTCGGAGGTAACCCCGTATTCTACCAGCGTGCCCGCCCGGTCTTCATCCACCATGAGAAATGCAGTCATGTCCGAAACCCGGGCTGCCTGCTGCATGTTATGGGTAACTATGACGATAGTATATGTCGAGGCCAGTGTCCGCATCAAGTCTTCTATTTTGAGCGTAGCGATCGGGTCCAGCGCCGAACAGGGTTCATCCATGAGTATTACCTCGGGTTCGACCGCCAGCACCCTGGCAATGCACAGGCGCTGCTGCTGGCCACCCGAAATGGACAGGCCCGACTGGTCGAGCTTGTCCTTGACTTCATCCCACAACGCCGCCTGGCCAAGGCTTTTTTCGACAATTTCATCCAGCGCCCGCCTGTTGCGGATACCGTGCCGGCGCGGCCCGAAAGCAACGTTGTCGTAAATCGACATGGGAAACGGGTTGGGTTTTTGAAATACCATACCCACCCTCTTCCTGAGTTCTACCACGTCCACTCCCGGCTGGTATATGTCGACACCGTCGAACTCGACCAGGCCTTCTACCCTGGCAGAGGGTATGAGGTCGTTCATGCGGTTGAAAAGCCTCAGCATGGACGATTTGCCGCATCCGGACGGCCCGATGATAGCGGTAATGGAACAGGTGGCGATATCAAGGCTTATATCCTTAACTGCCCTGAAGCTGCCGTAGTAGAGGTTGACTCCCTCCAGCCTGAGTTTGCCGCCGGGGGTTGTGCTGCTCGCGGGCAAGCCGGCACTGTTTGAATTTACCAGGTCTGCGATATTCATAATTTACCTCTTGCGACTTTTAAAACGAACCAGGGTCACCAGTATGTTGAAAAAAAGCACCATGGCGATTAATACCAGGGCCACTCCCCACTTGATATCCGCCGGCATTCCGGGAATATGGGCAGATACGGTGTAGAGATGGTACGGCAAAGCCATGAACCTGTCGAACGGCGAACCGGGCAGTCCGCCGACCAGGAAGGCCGCCCCGACTACTATTATGGGGGCGGTTTCCCCGGCAGCCCGGCTCATCGCCAGAATCGCTCCGGTAAGTATGCCCGGGGAAGCTTGTGGCAATACCACGTAGCGAATGGTCTGCCAGCGTGAAACACCTATAGCCAGCGATCCTTCCCGGTATTCTTTGGGTACTGCGGTTATAGCTTCCCTCGAAGTGGTTATGGTCATGGCCAGCGCCTGGGCAGCCAGTGTCAGGCTGGCTGCGATAAGCGACATTCCCAGGTTTAATGTCATAACAAATACTCCCAGCCCGAAAAGGCCAAAAACAATGCTGGGCACGCCTGCCAGGTTTATTATCGCCATGTTTACCAGCCTGGTTACCCAGTTGTTGCGGGCATATTCGCTGAGGTATATTCCGGCTGTTACCCCTACCGGCAGGGCAAAAATAATTGTGCCCAGCATGAGGTAGATAGTGCCGATGATAGCCGGTAGTATGCCGCCGGCTTTGCCCGCCTGGGCAGGCGGCTGGGTTAGAAAATCCCAGCTTAGAGCGCTGTAGCCGTTGGCTATCATGTATATTATGATAAGTATTATAGGCACAACCACCAGCAGGGTAGCGGTTACCAGCAGTACCATGGCGGTTTTCTGGGTCAGATATCTTGACTTTATGTTCGAGCCTGCCATAAGCCTATTCCCTGGCAAATTTGCGCTTCTGGGCGGCAAGAATTCGCGCGGCAATCAGATTTACCACCAGGGTCAGCGTGAACAGGATAAGGCCTATGGCGAAAAGGGCATGATACTGGGGTCCGCCCTGAACCGCGTTGCCAATACCGGAAGCTATAGCCGCTGTCATGGGCATCATGGGTTCGGTGGGCAGTTCCGGCAGGGCCAGGGCGCCGCCGGCAACCATCAGCACCGTCATGGTTTCGCCGATGGCCCGGCCTACACCGAGCATGACGGCAGCTGAAACGCCGGAAAGGGCTGAAGGTACGCACACGTGCCAGATCACTTCCCATTTGGTAGAACCCAGCCCGTAGGCTGCCTGCCGGTACTCGTCAGGTACGGCCCGCAATGCATCTTCGGAAACGCTGACTATTATCGGCAGGCTCATCATGGCAAGCATAATGCCGGCGGTGAGGCCAGTAAGGCCGGAATTGAGATTCAGGCTGTTTTGTACCCACGGCGAGAGAAGCACCAGGCCGATAAAACCCATTACCACCGATGGGAAACCGGAAAGCAGTTCCACCAGGGGTTTAACCGCATCGGCAACCCTCCTGGGGGCAACCTCTGCCAGATATATGGCCGCGCCCACTCCAATGGGAACGGCCAGCAAGGTCGAAACCAGGGTAACCCACATGGTAGCCACGAAGAAGGGCAGTATACCGAAAACCGGCGGTTCGGAAACAGGATACCAGGTAGTACCGAATATAAATTCGAAAAACGGGGTCTCGACGAGTGCCGGGACTCCCTCCCGGAGCAGAATAATAAAAACACCCAGAAGCACTACTATGGCAAGCATCCCGTTAACGAAAATGATCTTTTCGATAATGCGCTCACCCCAGCGAGGCTTGCCCCTGAACATATTGCCTGGAGTGCGGCTTCGCAGGCCGGCTGTTACTGCCATTGTTTCCACAGCTCCGAACCGACTGCATTGACTCCGATAACGTTATGTTGTAACCGCAGCCTGATTGTCTTCATCTCAAATACTTTTCCTGGCCGTTTTTATTTGCGGAATAAAGGCGGGCAGTATCATTATAACGATACCGCCCGCCGGAAACCAGCCGGGATTGTTATTTAACCGGTACAAAACCGGCATCCTGGACCAGTTGCTGCCCCCGTGAAGAGAGAGCAAAATCCACGAAAGCCTTGATGATGCCTTCCGGTTCGCCGTCGGTATAGTAAAACAAGCCCCTGGACACGGGATATGTCCCGTCAAGAGCGGTTTCCAGGCCCGGCAACACCGGTGAATCGGATGCTGTTTTCTTGATGCCCAGCGCTTTCACGGAGCTGTCAAGGTACCCCAGCCCGATATAGAAGATAGCGTTGGCATTCTGAGACACCTGGGTAACCCCGGTCGAAGTGGAGGGCAGCAGCTGGGCCTGGTCAGAGTATTCAAGGCTGGTATCCTCGGCAGGCAGCCCTTCCATCTGGACGATTGCCTCCTTGAAGTACACGTGGGTGCCCGAGTTGGTATCGCGCGCCAGGATTGCAATGGAGGCATCGTTGCCACCCACCTGGCTCCAGTTGGTTATGCTGCCGGAATAGATACCCGACAACTGCTCTATGGTAAGTTCGGACACCGGGTTGGAAGGATGAACAATGACAGCGATGGCATCGGTAGCTATCCGGGTCTCTACGACATCTATACCCCTGGCGGCAGCCTGGTCGATTTCGGACTGCTTGATAGAACGGGACGACTGGCAGATATCGGTGGTTTCGTTGATAAGAGCGGCAATCCCGGCGCCCGAGCCCGGACCGGATACCGCCACGTTGACTTTGGGATTTTCGGCCATGAACTCCTCGGCAAACAGGGTAGTTATGGGGGTAACCGTGTTGGAACCGGTGACATCGATGAAGCCGGAAAGTCCGTCTTCGGTGGAAGAGGTGCCGCACCCTGCCAGCGGTACAACCAGTACCAGAGCGAGTAAAAGAGGCAGTATCGACATTTTTCTATTCATTCTGTTTAACATTCTCCATTTTGTTTAATATATATATGAAAACAGCCCGGCATCCGGGCTGGTATTATTCGTCGTGAACCGGGCATTTTGCCGGCAAGGCAGCAATGTGGCCGATTACCGCTTCAGCCGTCGCCAGGTTGGTTGCCAGCGGTACGTTGTGGACATCGCAGACCCTGAGCAGCGCCGTTATATCCGGTTCGTGAGGCTGTGCCGTCAGCGGATCGCGCAGAAATATCACCGCCTTGCATACTCCACCGGCCACCAGCGAGCCGACCTGCTGGTCGCCCCCCATAGGCCCGCTCATAAGCAGGGTAATATCCAGGCCGGTACCATCGGCAATCAACTGACCGGTAGAGCGGGTGGCCACCAGGTTGAACAGCTCGAGCGTAGCCGCATACCTGCTGGCAAACTCGACCATTTCGGTTTTTTTGGAATCGTGCGCAACCAGGGCTATGGTTATTTTTTCCACGGTCTTTTCTCCTTAATCAGTTCGCTTCTTCTATTCACGATAACAATGATAACAGGCGAATGTTAAGAGGGATTTAAATAAAGGTTAAATTAATGTAAAACTTTTTTGTGAAGAGAAACCCGGTATCAAAGCGGCAGAGAAAAACAGATGCGGCAGCCGCTGCCGGGCTGGCTGTGAGCCCATATCCGCCCACCGTGGGACTCGATAATGTGGCGGGCTATGGCCAGCCCGAGCCCGGTGCCACCACCGGTGCGGGACTTGTCCACCTTGTAAAACCGCTCGAAGATGCGTTCCAGTTCATCCGGGGCGATACCGGGGCCGGAATCTTCAATACAAACTGTAAGGACAGCCCCTTGCCTGGCCGCGCTTGCTTCAATCCGGCCGCTTTCAGGCGTGAATTTAACAGCATTATGTAAAATATTGTATACAACCTGCTCTATCTGCACTGCATCCGCCAGCACCATCAAATCCTCCTGCGGCAGGCCGGCTTCAAACTGCAGGCGCTTGAGTTCCGCCTGGGGCCGGAGCCTTTCGAACGCCTGGTTGATCAGCCTGGGGATGTCTACCGGTTTCTTGTTCAGCCTGACTTCACCGCTTTCGATGCGCGAGAGTGTAGTCATGCCTTCTACAATCTCGGCCATCTTGCCGGCTTCGCCGGCTATCCGGCCAAGAAAATCAGCCGAAACCTGGCGGTCGTCGATGGCACCTTCTTTCAGTGTCTCGGCCAGAAGCTTGATTGATGCTACCGGAGTGCGCAGTTCGTGGGAAAGGTTGGCTATAAAATCCCTGCGGATGGTTTCCAGTTTTTTCAACCGGCTGAGATCCTGCAGAAGCACCAGGCAGCCGGGTTCACTCACCAGCGGAGTTACCACCAGGCCAAGGTAAAGACCCTTATCCTTCAGATCCAGATATTCCTGCTGGGCCTGCTTGTTCTTAAGACAGCGCCTTACCGGCCGCTCCAGTTCATAATCCCGCACAGCTTCTATAAAACTCAGCCCGCAGGCTTCACCCGGTTCCAGGTTAAACAGCTTCTCCGCTGCCGGGTTGATGGAAGTGATACCGCCCTTGCCGTCCAGAACCAGGATCCCATCTCCCATGCGCGAAAGAATCAGGCCCATCCTGTCCCGCTCGCTGGTAAGCTGAAGGTGGCTGAGATTGAAACGTTCAACCATCTTGTTGAAGGCGTGCCCGAGTTCGCCGGTTTCATCCTCGCCGGCCGGCACAGCTTTAAGGCCGGTTTCACCCGGAGACATACGCTCGGCCAGACTGGTCAACTCATTCAGGGGAGCTGAAACAGCCCTGCCAGCAATCAGAGCGGTGCCCCCAGCTGCCAGGCAGAGAAACACAATCACAACACCAACTTGCAGCACGGTATCGGCTGCAGACTGGCCGGGCTGATATATCCATATCATGTAAATGCTGAACACCAGACCGCTGAACAGGGCCAGGCTGACCATAACCGCCGCGAGGCGCCTGCCTATACCCCTAAACAAATCTGCCCGCCTCGAATTTATAGCCGACACCCCGGACGGTAATGATACGGGACGGCTCGGCCGGGTCGTTTTCAATTTTTTCACGCAGCCAGCGGATGTGCACGTCAACAGTACGGGTGTTACCCGCATAATCGTAGCCCCAGATTCTCTGCAGCAGGTAATCCCGGCTGAAGACACGGCCGGGATTACTTACCAGAAGCACCAGCAGATCGAACTCCTTGGGGCCAAGGTCGAGGATCTGCCCGTCACGGCTGGCCTGGTGGCGGAAGGTATCGATATAAATGCCGGAAGAACTCAGGCATGCCCCCGCACCACCGGTATTTTCCGAGGATGGAACGGCGGTGGCCATGTGCCTTCTCAGGACAGCCTTTACCCTGGCCAGCAGTTCCCGCATGCTGAAAGGCTTGGTAACATAATCGTCCGCTCCGAGTTCCAGGCCCAGTATCTTGTCGACTTCGTCATCCCGGGCGGTAAGCATTATTATGGGCACGGACGTTTCGTTTCTGATAATCCGGCAGACTTCCATGCCGTCCATCCCGGGCAGCATCACATCCAGCACCAGCAAATCAGGGTGCTCGGAACGCGCCTTTTCCAGCGCCTGAATTCCATCCGCGGCGGTGACGACATCATAATCGTTCTTAACCAGGTTATACTTGACGACCTCGGACAGAGAGGCGTCGTCTTCGGCCAGCAGCACCTTTTTCCTGGGCATGCTGTCTAGTATAAGGCCATTACCCCGGGCTGACAAGGCTCTAAAAAGAGTTTGACGAAAAAATGGACTAAGTGCCATACTAAGCAATAAGAAGCAATGTCTGACACTACGGCTGCAGCCGACACTTCAATCATACTGCTGGCTGCCGGGATGGCCCGGCGAATGGGGACACTCAAACAGCTCCTGCCCCTGGGCGGCAGTACCCTTCTGGGTATAACACTGGATAACATCCTGGCGGCCGGAACCGGCCAGGTAATAGTGGTGGTCGGAGCCAGAGCTGAACAAACCCGGTTGATTGCCGGAAAGTGCGGTGTCGAGATCGTGCACAACCCGCATTACCGCCAGGGAATGTCTACCTCACTGCGCAAAGGGCTGGAAGCAGTAAAACCGCGTTACAGCCTGATAATGGTAGCCCTTGCCGACCAGCCGCTGACCGCAACCCGAACCTATAACCGGCTTATCGCTTGTGCTGCGGCTTCACCGAAGGGTATTATCCTGCCGGTCTACCAAGGGCAAAGGGGTAATCCTATATTATTCAAAAGCCATTACATGCCCGGGCTGAAGGAACTCCGGGGCGATGCCGGCGGAAGGGAACTGCTGGCCAGGTACCCCGGCGATATTCTTGAAGTAGAAGTCGAGGACCGGGGCGTGATTACCAATGTAAATACCTCGGCGGATTATGAAAAGTTAAAAACGGCATGGTTCGAAGGAGGCGGCTGTATTGCTGAAAAAGATTAAGACTTCCGAAGCAGTCGGGTTGAAAATAGCTCATGATATGACCAAAATCATTCCCGGCGAATACAAGGGTGCCAGGTTTACCCGGGGCCATCTTGTTACCGTGTCGGATATAGACGAACTGCTCAGCATGGGCAAGGAACATATTTATGTCATGGAAGACAGCGACCAGCCCGGTGTCCACGAGGAAGAAGCCGCCGCCAGACTGGCTGAATCCCTCGCCGGGGAAAACACATCTTTCGGCACACCGCGTGAGGGCAGAATCAATATAAAAGCCACTGTTCCGGGGCTTCTGAAGATAGACAGGGAGATGCTGGACGAAATCAACTCGATAGAAGGCATTTCGGCGGCTACCCTGCACAGCAACACACCGGTCAAGGCAGGCGGGCTGGTGGCCGGGGTCAAGGCAATACCTCTCTATATAGAAGAAGAGAAGTTAAGCCGGGTTGAGGCACTGGCCGCCGGCAAAGGCAAGGCCGTCAGAGTAAAGCCCTATATAATAAAAAAGGTCGGCATAATCGTCACCGGCAACGAAGTTTATAACGGTCTTATCCAGGATAAATTCGTCGAAGTGATGCGCCCCAAACTCGAAGCGCTGGGAGCCTGTATCCTGGCTCATACAATAGTCCCCGATGACGAAGACCGGATAGGCCGGGCCGTAGCCGAAATGAAGCAAAAGGGGGCCGGGCTTATAGTAACCTGCGGCGGATTGAGCGTGGACCCGGATGATGTTACCCTTGAAGGGGTTAAACGCAGCGGCGCCGAAATACTGAGCTACGGTTCGCCGATAATGCCCGGTGCAATGTCGCTGCTGGCGGTCCTGGAGGGTACGCCCATACTGGGAGCGCCCGCCGGCGGGTTGTACCATACCACCAGTATTGATGTGCTGCTGCCGCGTCTGATTGCCGGCGAGATTATCACCCGGCAGGAAATTGCCGGTTACGGCTACGGGGGGCTGTGCCTTAACTGCACCACCTGCCAGTACCCCGTTTGCCCTTACTGCAGATAATAGACTGGTACCGGGGGTCATAAGGAGGCGAAGATGAACGTAAAGGCAACCGTGATTTCCCAGAAAGGCTGCTGCGAAGCCGGCCACAAAGAAGGAGATGAGTTCATCATCGGCCAGGCCACACCCGCCGGAATGTGCGCCTGGGCGCACTATACCCTTTTCCCGTTTTCCCAGGCTCTGGCTTTCGGCGGCGAGTTTCCCTGGGAAAAGGAACCCGGAACCGCCGTGGTGGCCTGCCCGGACCCGGGCAACCCGGTAGTTTTCAGGCTGGAACGGATAAAATGAAGGCTTTGGTCCAGCGGGTAAGTTCAGCCTGCGTCAGGGTAGGTGGAGAAACGGTCGGCGCCATCGGCCGCGGGTTGTGCGTACTTGTCGGTGTTGCCGCCGGCGACAGCGGGGAAGACGTTGACTACCTGGTAAACAAACTGGTCAACCTGCGGATTTTTACCGATGAAACCGGTAAATTCAACCTTTCTGTTGCTGATATCGCCGGGCAGATGCTGCTTGTCAGCCAGTTTACCCTTATTGCCGATACCCGCAAGGGCCGCCGGCCCAGCTTTACCGGGGCTGCACCGCCGGAGGAAGCCGAAGCCATGTTTGAAAATTTCGTCCAGGCATGCCGCCGGAGCGGCGTCGAGACCCAGACCGGGCGTTTCAAGGCGATGATGCTGGTGAAAATCAACAACGACGGACCGGTAACCATAATGCTGGACAGCCGGGAGAGGTAAAATGGAACTGGACGACATTATCAGGGCAAGAAGAAGTGTGCGCCGGTTCCGCCCGGACCCGGTCGAGAGGGATAAAATCTTTCAGTGCCTGGAGGCCGCCCTTATGGCTCCTTCAGCCTGCAACGCCCAGCCCTGGCATTTTGTCATTGTGGATGATACCGAACTGAAAGAGCGCCTGGCGGCGGAAGCTTTCAGTGGAATTTATGCCGGGACCCGGTTTGCCGGCAGGGCGCCGGTGCTGGTCGCCGTAGTTGCCGATCCGGACTGGCTGCCCAAGGCGGGCGGAGCCATCCGTAAAACCGATTTTCACCTGATTGATATCGGCATTGCGGGGGAACATTTTGTATTGAAGGCTGCCGAACTGGGGCTGGGTACCTGCTGGCTGGGCTGGTTTCATGAATCCAAAGCCAGAAAAGTGCTCGGCATAGCCAGGGGTAAAAAAATCGAAATAATGCTGGCAGTCGGCTATCCGCAAGACGGCCCTGCTCCTGCCAGGCAGTGTAAAACGCTGGAAGAAATATATACCTTTAACCCTAACGGGCAACAGCTACGACAAGCCTGACGAAATGCACAATAGTGGACACCGTCAGGCCGATGGCGATACCAACCAGGGCGATGGCTGCCACAATCGGCAGGGCTTCGGACAAAGCCTGGTGAGGCACGGCGCTGAAATCGAACGGAAACAGCTTTAGAAGCGTCAGTACCGCCGCGATACCGAAAAGGTTCAAGATCATTATCACACCCTGGCGCAGAATGGAAGTACCGTAGCATGAACTGTCAAATATTATCAGGATAATGTGCCCGGCTATGCCCAGGCCCAGGGCTACCCCCGCCACCGGCAGCCATGAAGTGTATTCTTCGGTGAGCACCGGCGTCCTGACCCACTGGGAAACCCCTTCCACAGCCGTATATTCATAATATGCAATATACTGATGAAAATAAAACAGGATAACGAAGGCAACCAGGCTCCAGGCTATAGCGAAAGCGGAAGAGGTAAGGCGGCCGGACCGGGATGAATGAAAATAATCATCCAGCCTGTCCCCCAGGTCTTTGCCCCAGTCCCCGAACTGTTCGGCGATATTTTTTCGGGGTTGTTTCTGCGGGGCGCCGGAACTATCCTGTGAAATATCCTGATTCTCCATACCCGCCTCCATGCCCTTGTTGCCGGTAATTATGATAGCTTTCTTATTCCAGCCTTACAAGTCCGGCAGCTGCCGGGCTGCAAACCGGCTGGCGCTAACGGTTTTTCAGCCGGAGGGACTTCCCGTCGGTGAAAAAGGTAATCCCTCCCGTCTGGCGGGTGAGCAGGATTTCATCTGCATATACCGAAAGCCGCTGTATCACCGTATCATGCGGATGGCCGTATTCATTTTCTCCCACGCTGATAACGGCTGCTCCCGGCCTGATAACACTCAGGAATTCACTGCTCGAGGAAGTATCGGAACCGTGATGGCCCACTTTTAAAACCGTCGTTTGCCCCAGCATCCGGTCCAGAACCAGTTCCAGTTCTCCCTGCCGCATGAGGTCCCCGGTAAAGAGGAAATTGAACCGCCCGGCTTCAAGCTCAAGAACGATGCAGTTATTATCGACATCCCCGGCAGGCACCGGGTACAGCTCCGGCCCGGGGCTTAATACCGTAAAACGCGCCGGGCCAAGATCGAAATACTGGCCGGCCCGGGCGGCGTGCAGGGGTATCTGCTTTTCATCTACAAGCTCCAGCCATTCCCGGAAGGCTGCCGACTCATAACCCGGCGCCGGTTTCAACTGCTCCGGGTAAAGCACCTGCTTTATATCATAGCGTTTGAACAGTTCAACCAGGCCGTTCAGGTGGTCCGAGTGCGGGTGAGTAAGCACGACAAGCTCTATGGTTCTGTCAAAAAACGGCATGCTCCGGCCAAGTGCCTGCATCAGCGCGCGCGGACTCGGACCGCCATCGATAAGCACCTGGGTTGAACCCTGTGAAATCAGGGCGGCATCCCCCTGGCCTACGTCCAGAAAACTAACTTCAAGACAGCCGCCGTCCCGGCAGGAAGCCGGCAGCAGGGCAATTGAAAACAACGCCAGCCCAACCGCCGTGGCAGCCAGGCAGCGAATACCGCACCGGCCGGATTGCCACAACCGGCTGTCATATTCAATGCGGGTTTTCAACCATCGGGTAATTGCCTGGCGGCGCGCCATGACCGAAATCAGCACGCACAGCAAAAAATAATAAGCAAATACCCCACCGGCCGGCAGGTTCACATTTTCAGCGTATGCCAGAGGCATTTCAGAAACCAGGCCCACCACGCCCAGCATGTAGTTCGAAAACTGGCAGGCAACCCAGCCGGTAATCATTGACGGCCAGACCCAGAATAAACCCAGAACTGCAGTTAGTGCCGAAGCGGTGATTATCACCGGCAGTGACGGGATAACTGCCAGCGTAGCCGCCGGCCCGGCAAAGGAAAAAATAGAAAAATAATGAACCACCAGCGGCGCAACGAACAGGGTTGCCGCCAGGCTAAGCGCCAGGCTGCCCCAGACCAGACGGGCCAGTTTCTTGATTAAACGGGGCATTTTGATCCGGTTTTCCCCCCAACCTGCCCCCCAGTTACTGAGACGGGGAAACACCAGGGTTATGCCGGCCATGGCAGCAAAACTCATCTGGAACGAAGCCGTGAACAGAACCGCCGGATCGACGGCTACCATTACAGCCGCCGCCAGCCCCAGGGCCGGCAGCGTGTATTTCTGGCGGCCCGAGAGTTCGGCCAACAGAAAGGTACTGGCCATTATACCGGCCCTGATTACCGGCGGATTGGCGCCGGAAATAACTGCATAACCCCAGATCGCTGCCAGGGAAAACCATATATAGTAGTAGTGGCGCCGCCCGAACAAAGCCAACCCCAGGCTCATGCTGAGGGCGGCTATAATCCCCAGGTGCAGGCCGGATATGGCCAGCAGGTGGAAAGTGCCCGTCCGGGAAAAAGCCTGTTTGATTTCCTCCGATATACCCTGACGCATCCCCAGCAGCACCCCCTGGGAAAGCGAAGCCTGAGGTTCGGGCAGGGCCCGGCCCAGCGAAAGGGACAATTCCTGTTTCAGCCGGTACAACCCGCCAATTACCGGATTGGCCTGGTTCCGGTTCAATACCGAGATATCCGGGTAAGTCATCACCGAAAATATATCCTGGGATGCCAGGTAACCGGCATAATCGAACTCGACTTCACCCGTTATTTCGTGCACGAAAACCGGCGGGGTTTCCAGTTTCCCGCCAAGCAGTACTTCGTCACCATAACTGAATTCAGGATAGCGCGGCACGAACACCAGCACCTCTCCGGCTGCTTGCAGCCGCCGCCCGTCCAGCCTCACCTCCGTGGTGTTCACTGTCAAATGCTGGGTGCGGTCCCTCAGTTCCACTTCCCGTCCGATAATACCGCGAACTTCCACCCCCTCGGTTCCGTTGTAAAAGGCAAGGTCCCGGGGCAAAAAGTCCGGTACGGGAAAAGGTGAATGTACAATTCCGGCCGAAATCAGCACCAGGCCCAGGCCAGCCGTAACCGCATATTTTTTTACCCCCGAAAACCTCAGCAGCAAAAAAGGCAGCAGCCCCGATAACACGATCCAGCCCGGCGGTGTAAAAAAACTGCCGGCAACAATACCCGAGATAAAACACACGCTGAAAAAGAGAAGCTTCAAACCGGTTTACTCACCATATGCCGCCACCGTTATTTTACCGGCCAGGTTGTCAAAAGTAGCCTGGCCAATACCTTCCACGTTCATCAGCTGCCGGATATGGCGGAAGGGGCCGTGCCGCGTGCGGAAGTCGATTATTTTTTCTGCGGTAATCGCTCCTATCCCGGGCAAGGCTTCCAGCAGCCAGCCCGGCGCCCGGTTCAGGTCCACCTTCTGCGGGCTGCCGGAAAGGGTTGATGAAGCAAAATATATACGGCATTGCTCCGGTTCGCCTTCTCCGGCATACCCGCCGGCCGCCTGAAGTAAAACGTCGATGGTATCATCCCGGTGCATGGGATATATTCCGGGTACAGCCACGTCGCCTTCGATATAAACCCGGCCGGCTTCCGGGTTTCCGGGTCCCGGCCCGGGTTGGATTTCGATCATTTCCCCCTGATTGCAACCTGAAAGCAGGTGAAAACACAAAACAAGCAGGCACAGTGAAAACACAAATGCTTTTTTCATTGAACGCTCCGGGATTTTTTGATGGAGGGACGGTTTATTTTGTTATACCGTGTTTAAAGGCTATACCGGCCGGGAAATTCAAGTCAAGCGCCGGGGTTATTTACCGGTAAGCGCCGCCCTGAGGGAAGGTTCGTCTTCCGGACGTGTTACCGCAATAACCTGGTCTTCGCCCTGTACAAGGGTTTCAATGCCGAGAACCAGCGGCGTCCTGTCCCGCCGGATGATGAGTGCCAGGATTGCCCCCTGGGGCAAAGCCAGTTCTCCCACCCTGCGGCCAACGGTTTCTGCCGACGCGGGAATGGTAATATCCACGACTTCGAAGTCCTTCTCCAGCCCTTTTAAAAGGTGCATTACCGGCGGAGAGGGCAATTCGTGCTTGATGTACTCCAGTATTATGTTGGTGCTGTTGATGATAACATCGATGCCCAGTTTCTTGAACAGCTTTTCGTTTCTTTCGTCCAGCAGGCGGGCGATGGTGCGCGGTATATTGAAGTGGTGCCTGGCTATCTGGCAGGCTACCAGGTTGTCTTCATCCTCACCGGTAAGCGAGACAAAAATATCGGCCCGCCGGGCGCCGGCGCTTTCCAGCGTCTTGCCTTCGCAGCCATCGCCAACCAGGGCAACGCTTCCCAGTTCGGCATTAATCCTGTCAACCAGTTCCGGGTCTTTCTCGATTACCAGCACCTCGTAGGATTGGCTGATCAGGGATTTGGCCAGGTTGTGGCCGAGGCGTCCGCCGCCGACAATTATTATATACATTCGCCCTGCCTAACCGGTGAGTTCCTCTTTTATCATCTGGGCAACTATGGTGGTCGAACTGATCGTTTCCAGCCCGAGTTCGCTGTACAGGTCCCGTCTCAACGGGTCGTAAATACGGCATACCACCCTGGGTACGTTGAAAATGTGGCGGGCTACCTGGGCAGCCATGATATTGCGGTTATCGCCCTGGGTGGCGGTAATAAAGGCATCTGCCGTTTCGATGCCGGCTCTTCTGAGGACCGCTTCATCCAGGCCGCTGCCCAGCAGAGCTGCCCCGCCGAAATCCTGTTCCAGGCGGCGAAAACTATCCGCCTTTATATCCAGTATGGTTACCTGGTGGCCATCACGGTACAGCAGTTCCGCCAGGCGGGCACCAACACGGCTGCAGCCCATGATTATAACCTTCATGTTCCGGGTTGGTCCTCCTGCGGATGATGGTACAACAGCACCGGGCATGGAGCGTTTTTAAGCACATAGGGCACTACGTCACCCAGGCAAAATTCACCGTAGTGCTTCTTGTAGGGCACACCGATAAGAATCAGGTCCACTTTTTTGGAAATAGCTTCATCGATGACTGCCGGGCCGACTTCGCGGGCCTGTAAAATATCCGAGTCCACATCGTAGCCTTTGTGCTCAGCTTCGCTGGTTACCTGTTCCAGCAGGTCTTCAGCTCTGTCCACAGCCGTACTGATTTCAGCATCCAGCGGTAAGGAGCGGTCGACCGGAATTACATGTACCGCGAAAATTTCAGCCTGTTTTTTATTGCGGCTCAAGCTGCAGGCAAGTTCCATGGCAGCTTCATCGGCCCTGGTACCGGCAACGGGTACCAGTATGCGGTTAAATTCCATAGCGTTCAAAGTCACAAGGGCTTATTATAGACATCCCGAATCAAGTTTACAACCCCGGCTGTAAGCGGTCAACCATAGTGGATACTTTTTACTTGCTTTGAAGCGCCTTTTTGAGTTAAAGTCAACTCATGTCAAAAGCAAAAAGTGTTTTCATCTGCCAGGAGTGCGGCCGCCAGAGCCCGAGCTGGCTTGGGAAATGCCCCGGGTGTGAAGCCTGGAACAGTTTTCTTGAGAAGCCGGCTGCCAGGCAGCAGCCGGGAGTAAAAACAGCATCCACGCTGCCGCCACCGCAAATGCTTTCTGCAATCAAAACCGGGGAGGAAAAACGCCTGTCGACCTGTATCGGGGAGTTCGACCGGGTACTGGGAGGCGGAATTGTACCGGGTTCGATGGCGCTGATAGGCGGCGAACCGGGTATTGGCAAATCTACCCTGCTGCTCCAGGCAGCGGCCAATGTGGCCGCTTCGGGATGCCGGGTGGTATACATAAGCGGCGAGGAAACCACCAGCCAGGTGAGCCTGAGAGCCCGCCGGCTGGGTATCGGCGGGGATAACCTGTTCCTGGGTTCCGAAACCAACCTGGGGTTTATCCTCGAGCAGGCCGAAGCACTGCAGGGGCAAATGCTGGTGGTCGATTCCATCCAGTCCGTCTATACCCCGGAAGCCGAAACCCTGCCCGGCAGCCTTAACCAGTTGAGGCTGTCGACCCAGAAACTGATGGAATGGGCCAAAACCGGCAACTGTCCTGTTTTCATTACCGGCCATGTAACCAAGGACGGCACCATCGCAGGGCCCCGGGTCCTGGAGCATATGGTGGACGTGGTGCTGTATCTGGAAGGCGAGCCATTCCAGGCTTACCGCATTTTGCGCTCGGTTAAGAACCGCTACGGATCGACCAACGAGGTCGGCATTTTTGAAATGCAGTCAGAGGGCCTGCTGGAAGTCAGCAATCCTTCTGAAATTTTCCTTTCCGAACGGTTAACCGATACTGTAGGTTCGGCTGTTGTGCCTACCCTTGAGGGCAGCCGCCCCCTGCTGGTTGAAGTTCAGGCTCTTACCAGCCCTTCCGTATTCGGCCAGCCCCGCCGGGTAGCCAACGGAATCGATTTCAACCGCCTGCTGATGCTCACCGCGGTTCTCAGCCGCCGATGCGGCTTCAAACTGGGCAAGGAGGATGTTATCGTCAATGCCACCGGCGGCTTGCGTATTTTCGAGCCGGCGGCCGATCTTGCCATAGCCCTGGCAATAGCTTCTTCCCATAAAGACCATCCGCTGCACCCGGAACTGACCGCCGTAGGCGAAGTGGGACTGTCCGGTGAGCTCAGAGCCGTCAGCAGGCTGGACAGGAGAATAGCGGAGGCTGCCCGTCTGGGTTTCAAGTACTGCATAGTACCGGAACGGGGCCTGAAAAATACCCGCAGTTCTCCGATAAAACTGCTGGCTGCCTCCACGGTCAGGGAAGCCATCCGGCTGGGATTGAAACCGGGGAGCCCGGGCAGTGTTTAACGGCGAAAAGGTTTCCGCTGTTATTCTGGGGGCTGGTTCGAGCCACCGAATGGCAGGCAGGGACAAGCTGTTTTCGATTATCGCCGGCAAGCCCCTGCTGTACTGGTCGATCCTGGCATTCCAGCAGCATCCCCTGGTAGATGAAATCGTACTGGTTTTGAACCCAGCCAACTACAATCGTGGCACTCTGCTGGTCAAGCACGCCGGCTTTGATAAAATCACTGCTGCCGTTACCGGGGGCGCCAGGCGCCAGGATTCAGTAGTACGCGGGCTGGAGAGCACTACCGGAAGCTGGGTACTGGTCCATGACGGGGCCAGGCCCCTGGTCAACCAGGACGTGATAACCGGCACACTGCAATCTGTTTTGAAAACCGGCGCTTCGGTACCGGCAGTGCCGGTTACCGATACCATCAAGACCTCAGCCCGGGGCCTGGTCGAAAAGACACTGCCGAGACAGGAGCTGCATGCCGCCCAGACACCCCAGGCTTTCCGCGCGCAGAAGCTTGTCGAGGCTTACCGGCAGATTGACAGGGAAATTACGGATGATGCTCAAGCCATAGAATTGACGGGGGGCAGGGTTAGCCTCGCTCCCGGTTCATATGATAATATTAAGATTACCACTCCGGGCGACCTGAAACTGGCCCGAATACTGTTTAAAAAGCGAGGGGGTGAACAATGAGGACAGGAATAGGGTATGACTGCCATCGTCTGGCACCCGAACGCAAACTTGTTCTGGGCGGGGTGCACGTTCCTTTCGACAAAGGCCTGATTGGCTGGAGCGATGCCGATGCGTTGACCCACGCTATCATAGATTCTCTGCTGGGAGCGGCTGCCCTGGGTGACATAGGCACCTATTTTCCACCCGGAGACCCGGCTTACAAGGACATTTCCAGCCTCAAGCTCCTGGAAGAAGTGATAAAAATGCTCAAAGACAGGGGTTACCGGGTCGTCAATGTGGATTCCACCGTCATCGCCGAACAGCCCCGGCTGCGCGAGCACATCGACCGGATGCGCACCAGCCTTGCCGGTGTGCTTGAGATCGAAACCCACCAGGTAAGCGTAAAAGCCGGCACCGCCAACCTGCTGGGATTTGTCGGGCGCGAAGAAGGGATGGCTGTTCTGGCCATTTCCACCATTACCAGCGAATAATCATGAAAATATATTCCACCCTTACCCGCACCAAAGAAGAATTCCTGCCCTTGAAAGAGGGAGAAGTCAGCATGTACGTCTGCGGGGTAACACCCTACATGGATGCGCATGTCGGCCATGCCATGAGTTACATCACTTTCGATGTCATCCGCCGCTACCTCGAATACAAGGGTTACAGGGTGAAATACATCCAGAACGTAACCGACATAGACGACAAGATTATCGACCGGGCTTTAAGCCAGAAAGTATCAGTCAAGGAACTGGCCGACAAATTCTTTGCCAGTTTTACCGAGGATATGGCTTGCCTTAACATCCGCCCGGCCGATGCTTTTCCACGGGCCACCCTTGAAATCCCCAGGATGATAGAGATGATAACCAGCCTTATCCAGAAAAACCATGCCTATGCCGCCAGAAGCGGCAGCGTATATTTCAGGGTGCGTTCCATGCCCGATTACGGCAAACTCTCCGGGCGCAACCTGGATGACATGATGGCCGGTGCCCGCATAGAGATCGGCGACGAAAAAGAACATCCCATGGATTTTGTAATGTGGAAAGCCGCCAAGCCGGGCGAGCCGTCCTGGCCCAGCCCGTGGGGTGCGGGGCGCCCCGGCTGGCACATGGAATGCAGCGCCATGGCGCTGAGCTACCTGGGGGAAAGCGTAGACATCCACGGCGGCGGCCAGGACCTTATTTTCCCGCATCATGAAAACGAAATCGCCCAGTCGGAATGCGCCACCGGTGTAAAGCCCTTCGTGCGCTACTGGCTGCATAACGGCCTTCTGAAGCTGGGTGAAGAGAAGATGAGCAAGTCCCTGGGCAACCTGGTCACCATCAAGGATGCCTTGAAAACCTATTCATCCGATGCTATCCGCCTGTTCGTCATCAGCTCCTACTACCGCAATCCCTTGACCTACTCGGTGGAAGCTCTCGAAGCATCCCAGAAAGGGGCCGAAAGGCTCTCCAAGGCCGCCCACATAGAAAGCGGCGGTGAAGCTCCGTTCGCTCTGGATCTAGCTGCGGTGGAAAACTCGTTCATTGCGGCGATGGATGATGATTTCGATACCCCCAAAGCCCTGGCAACCTTGTTCGACCTGGCCCGCCAGATCAACACCGGCAGGGATTCGGGTCTGGATATCAGGCCGGCCCAGCAGTCGCTGATCAAATTGAGCAATGTACTGGGTTTGACCCTGGCTGAACCGGAGGCAGGTGCAGCCGAAGCCGGGCCGTTTATCCAGCTGCTGCTCGAAATACGGAAACGCCTTCGCCAGGAGAAGCAGTACAGCCTGGCTGATGAAATAAGAGACCATTTGTCATCAATGGGGATTGTCATCGAAGATAAACCCCAAGGGGCAACCTGGTACTTCAAGCGCTAGCTCCTCGAGTTGCCATAACAGGGTGGTTTTTGATAAAGTAAGTAGCCGCTGTTTGTTGCACGGGGCCGTAGTTCACTTGGGAGAACGTTTGACTGGCAGTCAAAAGGTAGCGGGTTCGAATCCCGCCGGCTCCACCACTTTTCCGTAGTTTCAATCCGGCTTGCCTCCTGCCTTTTTAACCCTGTCCCATTAGTTACCTCTATCCAGCCGGCATCTATTATGTTCAACCAACTTCTGCGGCGGGCCTTCTCTTTGAAACCGCCGGCTCCGGCATCTAACCCGGCCTTGCCCGCAGCTGCCCGGTACCGGAATTTGACTATGACGTAACGTAATAGTTTATTATAGTTGGCGTTATGAACTATACCGTCAAAGACCTTTCCAGATTCGCCGGGGTAAGCGTCAGGACACTGCATTACTACGATGAAAAAGGACTGTTGAAACCGGCGTATTATGACCTTAACGGTTACCGCCGGTACGGCGAAGAACAGTTGATCAAGCTGCAGCAGATAATGTTTTACAGGGAACTGGGTTTGGGCCTCGCAGAAATCGGTCGGATTATCTCAAGGCCTGATTTCGACATTCTCCAGGCGCTGAAATCGCACCGGCTCCTGCTGGAAAAGAAGGTTGAGCGCACCAACGAACTGATCAATACGGTGATCAAAACCATAAAATACCTCGAAGGAGAAATAAGCATGGACATAAAGGATTACTACCAGGGTTTCAGCGATGAACAAATCGAAAAATATCGCAATGAAGCGCGCCAGCGCTGGGGGGAAGAAGCAGTAGGGGAAAGCGAAAACAGGGTACTTAAGATGGGCAAGGATAAATTCGATGCCGTGCAGGCTGAAGGCGGGGCGATTTTCCAGTCGGTGGCTGATAACATGTCCAAAGGCCACGACAGCCCCGAAGTGCAGGCGCTTATCGGCAAATGGCGAAACTGGCTGGAAAACTTCCACCATTATTCCCGGGATGCCGTCCTCGGGCTGGGCCAGGCTTACAGCCAGCATCCGGATTTTGCCGCCTTCTTCCGGAAAATCAATCCTGAGCTGCCTGAGTTTTTTACCCTGGCTGTTACTTATTACATTGAAAACAGCCGGCAGGCTGATTAGTCCAGCCCGTTTTCGATTTCTTCCAGACGGGCGTCTGTCAGACCGAAATGGTGAGCGATTTCGTGGCGGACAACCCGTTTTATTTCCAGGATAATCTTTTCCGGATTATGGCGGCACTTGCGCTCAATGGTTTTTTGAAAAACCGTTATTTTGTCCGGCGGGACCATGCCGTAGAAATGCCCCCTCTCCGTAAGGGGAATACCTTCATAAAGGCCCAGAAGCGTTTCCCCGGGTTCCATTCCCAGGCGGTTCAACTGGGCGCGGCTGGGCTGGTCTTCCACACACACGTCCAAATTGTCCACTATCTGGAGAAACTCAGCCGGCAAATGCTCGAGCGCTTCCTCTACCAGTTCTTCGAAGGCATCCTTTTCCATTTCAAACCACCCGGTTTACAGTGATCTGTTTACCTCTATTATACAACCCAGCAACCGTAACCGCAGCTTTCTGCCGCCACCCCGCAGCCGTTTACCCGGCAGGCCCGGGAGACTGCCGTTCTAATGCTCGCTGTTATGCATGCCGGGGTCCTGAGTTCGACCCAGCACCTCGTTCACCTTCTCCAGCAGCTGTTCCCGGCCGAAGGGCTTGGCGATGAAGGGCAGGTTATGCTCCCTGAGGAAAGCCCTGGTGCCGGCATCCGAGGTATCGCCGGTGATGACCACCACCCGGCCGACTATACCGGGGCCGGCCCGGTCGAGCCTGGCATAGAGCTCCCGGCCGCTCATGCCCGGCATGCGGATGTCCATCAGTATCACGTCATAGGCCTCCCGGGCCAGGCAGTCTATGGCCTGGGCGGGATTGCCGACCTCGGTAACCCGGTGGCCCTGGGCGGTAAGGATCCTGGCAACCAGCGCCCGTATGGGAGCCTCGTCGTCCACCACCAGGATGCGGGAACTGGCCGGGGAGGGCCGGGTAACAGACCTGGCCTGCCCGGCGGCCTCGCCGGGTTCTGCCCCGTCACGGCTCACCGGCAGCCTTACGGTAAAGGTGGTGCCGGCACCGGGGCGGCTTTCCACCAGGATATCGCCGCCGTGGTCGAGCACTATGGAGCGGGAAAGGGCCAGGCCGAGGCCGGTGCCCTCGCCCGGCTCCTTGGTGGTGAAGAAGGGCTGGAAGAGCCTGGAGAGGGTTTCCGGGTCCATGCCGGGGCCGGAGTCGGCAAAGGAGATGAAGACGTGGCTGCCGTCGTGGCGGGTGGCGATGGCCAGGGTGCCGCCGTCATGGGCCTTCTTCATGGCATACTCGGCATTGACGATAAGGTTCAAAAACACCTGCTGCATCTGGCCGGGGTCGGCGCTTACCCAGGGCAGGCCGCTCTCATAGTCCTTGCTCAC
>Ga0209270_1000939_pt1 | contig 48780 bp, 38 predicted proteins | sample MTBAKSrepl1MetaG_FD_187456 | JGI IMG/M metagenome (GOLD analysis project Ga0209270, IMG submission 187456) | Enrichment culture microbial communities from Arthur Kill intertidal strait, New Jersey, USA, that are MTBE-degrading - MTBE-AKS1... | ecosystem: Environmental > Aquatic > Marine >... | reverse complement strand
CCACGCGGGAACAACTGAGCGAGAACAAGAGAGGGCCAGCAGACAAGTGCGCAGATTATCTGGATAAGTACCGTCTGATGCTCGACTATGGCTCATTTCTTGCCGAGGGCCTGCCGATTGCTTCAGGGGTCATCGAGGGAGCCTGCCCGCATTTGATAAAGGACCGGCTTGATCGCACGCGAGCACGCTGGCGAATCAACAGTGCCGAAGCGGTCATCCGGATTCGGTCCCTACGTTCCAGCGGTGATTTCGATGCGTACTGGAAATTCCATCGGGCCCAAGAGCGCTACCGAAAACACGACTGTCGGTATGCCGCTTGAGGCTGGCACCTTGTGCGCGGCGTCGTTCCAAAAGATCTACACCCTTTTAACAACCCGAGATCCCAAGATCGGTGACCATTACCGGTGCGTGGGGGCACATTTCGAACAGGTCCAAGGGCTTTGGGATGATATTTGCGCCGGAGTCTACGGCCGTTGGCGGCCTTTAAGTGTCTCCACCGTGCCACCCACTGAGCCATATCCCGGATCCGATCTACGGTGATACCTGTTCACAGGTGTCTCCCGACGAGTATTGGCTCCAGTAGCCGAAAGGGGTCTGGTGGCCCAGAGCGGGTTGCCACGTCCGAAGTCAGGCGAAAGACCGCTGGATTTGGAGAAGTAGCCTGCCAAGCTCCCCATCGGATCACGCGGGTCTCGGTGATGATGCGCCTGCCGAGGGTCACCCAAAACCTCGCGCACAATATCTGATGCCAAATCTACTGTTGACACACGACCCGGCTTCTGCCATGAGTCGCACTCGGGGAAAGCGACTTGCTATCCGTTTATTCCTTTATTCCTTTATCCGCTTATCATCGCCTCGTTGACAGGGTCGACCAGGGCACCACTTTCAAAATGATGGGGGAGAACTTCCGGCAAAGAGGCAGCGGATTTCATGGGTTACAGGAATTCCTGCCTTCGGGTGCTGAATACCCCCTGACAGCAACTCGATCTGAAAGCTTACTCGAGGATCCAAGCTCAGATGAAAAGGGAAGGGTTCTGCGCGATCGTTCTGGGGAAGGGATGAAAGCAGTCGAAATGACAAGCGGCCTCCAAGCCTTTTGATGGCATGCACAAGAAGAACACTACAAGAGTCACAACAAAGACCAGATCGGCAATGTAGGATGAGCCCGACGGGATACGCATTCAGTCACGTGGCGAAGCCCTTTTTTGTCGAAGACTCGTGGTGGGTAGTCTCAAGAATTGTCTTGTGTCCAATGAACCGATAAGAAAAGGGAAGGAGGTATCCGAATGGAGGGAAAGATCACGCGTTTTGTATGGAGTTGTCTCACGGTATTATTGGTGTTCTTGGTATCCTCGGCAGCAGCGGCATCACCCCAAAAAGAAGCAGGCGAAACCGTGCAATGGAAAGGCAGGACGGTAGATGGGATTGTGGTCGAAAAGCACTTCGAAAAGCCGAGATACGGAGGAGTGCTAAACCTCGCCAGGTCAACCTCTCCCCAGTTTCACGACCAGGCTCGCGGCCACCGAGGGCATATCAACTACTACACTCTCGTCTGTGACGAACTGGTGCGATATGACTGGGCCAAAGGACCGACAGGCACCGGTGACGCCAGTTGGATGCTGTCCACCTGCCCGGTGGTCGACAAAGGCCTTCATGGGGGCGGGCTGGCAGAAGACTGGGAGATGCCCGATGCGGAGACGCTGGTATTTCGCATTCGCAAGGGGGTTCGTTTTCACAACAAACCACCCGTGAACGGCAGGGAATTGACGGCGGATGACTGCCTTGCCACCGCAAAGTACTACTGGGAAACTCCAGGATGTTGGCACCACACGGCCTATCCCTGGGATACCCATCTCGAATCAATAACGGCGCCGGACAAGTACAAACTCGTCGTCAAGGTCAAGCCCGACAAGATGGGGCAGGTATTCCCGATACTTGCGCTATGGGCCTGTATCATACCTCGCGACGCCATAACGCATTTCCGATACGAGGGACTCAATGATTGGAGAAATATTATCGGGTCCGGGCCCTTCATTCTGGCCGACTACGTTCCTGACAGTGTGCTGAGCTTCGCGAGAAATCCTGAGTATTGGCAAGACGACCCCTTTTTCCCTGAGAACCGACTGCCTTACGTTGATGGGATAAAGCAGTTCATCATCCCGGACCTTTCCACTCGGTTGGCAGCGCTTCGTACGGCCAAAATCGATCAGATCATGAGCGTCACCTGGGACGATGCCAAGGGCCTTATGGAGAGGAATCCGGAACTGAAGCACGCTCCTACGGTCGACTCGCCGCCGGCCGCTGCGATGCGGTGTGATCAACCGCCGTTCAATGACGCCAGGGTGCGGCGGGCGCTGATGATGGCCTTCAACCATCGGGAAGTGCTCGAGACGTTTTATAGTGGTAAAGGGGTTCTGATAAGCTGGCCGGTGGCGCCGATTCCGGAAAACAAGGGGCTCTTCGTTCCGTTCGAGGACTTGCCTCAGGGAGTCAGAGAGATTTGGGAGTATCATCCGGAGAAAGCAAAACAGCTCCTGGCTGAAGCCGGCTATCCCAACGGCCTGAGGGCCTCCCTGATCTGCTATGCCGCGCAAGTGGAGCAGGCGGAGCTGATCGCCGCATCCTTGGCCAAGGTCGGCGTTGAGATTGAGATTGATGTGAAGGAATATGGCGTTTACACAAAGTACTGGTACAAACGAAACTATCCCCACATGCTCATGACCGCCATCCCGGGCACCATGGTTGGGAGGTTTGTCTACACCGCACCCTGGATGACCAGCAATTATAGTCTCATCGATGACACTGTATTCAATGGGATGATCAAGGAGTGCATGGCCTTTTACTTTGACCGCGAAAGATTTATTCCTGCTTACAAGAAGACTGTGCCTTACCAGCTTGGGCAGGCCTGGTACCTCCACTTCCCCACTCCCTACATCTATGCCTTCTGGCAGCCTTGGCTGAAGGGATACAGCGGTGAAGGTTACATTGGGTATCAGGATTCGAATGGTTTCGCGAGATACATCTGGGTTGATCAGGATCTGAAGGCGAAGACGACGGGGGCGAGATGATTTGCACATGCTTCCGAGTTTGGGATTCTCATTGTCAGGGTGTCGGGTGTCGGGTGCCAAATCGGGGGCAAAGCCTGAGTGAAGCAGCCCCAGAGGTACACCGGGCACCTCCAGCTCCAACGGAAATTTGAGGTGGACCATGGACTCACGGGAAGGTGGAAAGGGTGCTCTTGGCGACGTAAGGGTCTTGGATCTGGCCGGTCCTCTGGGCGCATACTGCACCAAACTGCTCGCCGATCTGGGGGCCGAAGTCATCAAGGTCGAGAAGCCCGGTGGGTGCTGCACCCGGGACATCGGCCCCTTTTTCCATGACGACCCCCATCGGGAAAAGAGCCTCTATTTTTTTCATTTCAACGCCAACAAGAGGAGCATCACCCTTGACATCGAAACCGCGGACGGCGCCGAGGTCTTCAAACGCCTGGTCAGGTCCAGCGACATCGTGGTGGAGACCTTTCCCCCCGGTTACCTCGAAAGGCGCGGCCTCGGTTATCCCGCGCTGCAGGAGGTCAACCCAGCGGTGATCTTCACCTCGGTGACCCCCTTCGGCCAGACCGGCCCTTACCGCGATTACAAGGGTTCGGACATCATCGGTCTTGCCATGGGAGGGCTTCTGTACATCGGTGGTTTCCCAGAAGACCCCCCGTCCCAGGCCGGCCCCTGGCAGGCCTGCCACGAGACTTCTGTCAACGCCTGCGTGGCCACACTGGCTGCCCTCTATAACAGAGATGTGACAGGCCAAGGGCAGTGGGTGGACGTGAGCATGCAGGAATGCGTGGCGGTGGCCTTGCAGTTTGTCATGCAGTTCTATGATCTGCGCAGGGAACTGATCGTGAGAAATGGGACATCTCTTGCCACCTCGTCTGCCTTTCCCGCACGCCGCCTTCCCGGGATGGGCCTCTATCCCTGCAAGGACGGTTACGTGAATCTTTTCCCCTTGGGCCGAATCCCTGAGCTGGTGGACTGGATGGAGAGCAAGAAGATGGCCGGCGCACTCAAGGAGGAAAGGTGGCAAGAGGTGCTTGCCGTCATCAGCACCACGGAGAGCCTGACACGACTTTTCGGCAATCCCGCGGCCGCGGAGAAATACATGACCGAGGAGTTCCCTTACATCGACGGACTCGTGGCCGCCTTTGTCGGTGCACACAACAAGAAGGAAATGTGCGAAGAAGCCCAAAGCAGGCGAATCCCTGCGGTTCCGGTCAATGACGTGAGGGATCTACTCAGCAACCCACAGCTTGTTTTTCGGAACTTCTTCGTCGATGTTCACTATCCGGAACTCAGGGTTAAGTTGACGCACGTTGGCTCCCCCTACAGACTCTCGGAGACCCCATGGCAGATAGTCCGGCGCGCTCCTCTTGTCGGAGAAGATAATCGGGAGATCTATGAAGACGAAATGGGCATTCCAAGGGAGTCGCTCAGGCTTTTTAAGGAGGGGGGTATCATCTGAGGATGACATATGCCACCAAATCGGGCGCAGATCAGGAGGCTGCAATGGCGCAGAAGAGGGTCGCTCTTGAAGGGGTGAGGATCACCGACTTTTGCTGGTGGGGTGTCGGGGCATACTGCACACGGATACTGGGCAATCTGGGAGCAGAGGTCATCAGGATAGAATCCGGCACGTCGATGGACCCTACCAGAGGTGCCCAGCCGATCCGCGACGGCGCCACCGGAGTGAACGTGAGCGGTTACTTCAACAACTTCAACCCGAGCAAAGTGGGAATTTCCCTGAACCTCAACCATCCAAAGGGTCGCGAGATCGCCTTGAGGCTGGTGGCGATCAGTGATGTGGTAACCGACAGCTTCACGCCTCACGTAATGGAAAAGTGGGGGCTCCTTTACGAGGACCTGGTCAAGGTAAGACCCGACATAATAGCAGCCTCGATCCCGGTGATGGGCAGAAGCGGGCCTTATCGGGACTGGGGCTGCTATGGCCACCAGATCGAATCGATGGCCGGCCTCGCCTCCCTTGCAGGACTTCCCGGCAGGCCTCCGATCGGCACGGGGGAGGCGTGGCCAGATTTTACCTCCAACCCTTACCATGCAGCGACCGCCATCCTGGCAGCGCTTCATTATCGGCGCCGGACCGGCAAGGGCCAGTGCATAGAGGTCGCTCAGTTCGAATCGACGGTTTGCTTTGTGGGACCCGCGGTGCTGGAATACACCGCCAACAGCCGGATCCCATCTCCAGCTGCCGATCGTGTGCCTCACGCCGCACCTCACGGTGTTTACCGCTGCAAGGGAGAGGACAGATGGTGCGCCCTCACCGTTTTTACCGATGCGCAGTGGGAGGCCTTCAAGTGTGTGATCGGCTCTCCTTGCTGGTGTTCGGAGCCCAGGTTCGCAACTTTCTTAGGCAGAAAGGTTGCAGAAGACGAACTCGATGTGCTGATCACTCAATGGACGGTCGAGAAGACCGCAGAGGAAGTGATGATGCTCATGCAACACGCAGGGGTGCCTGCGGGAGTGCTTCAAACCGGGGAGGACCTGCTGGTCAGGGATCCTCATATCAAGGCTCGTGAGTTTCATGTGGCCTGCGATCATCCTGAGGCGGGAAGGATCACCTACGATGGTGTGCCTTTCAAGCTGTCCAAGACCCCTGGCCGACTGCAACGTACCCATTTGTTCGGGGAGCACAACGATTATGTGTATCACCACCTTTTGGGCATGTCCGAGGAGGAGATCGGACAGTGCTATGTAGATGGAGTTTTTGACTGACGCTTATCGCTGATGGTGCATCGCAAACCACGTCCATGAAAATCCATCGGGGTCGGTGTCGCTGGGGGGGACCGGTATCGGATTCAACCCCGGACGAAATACTCCTTGGTGGACCCGTCCAGTTTGATGGCCAGAAGTCTCAGGCTCATCTTCTACAGTGCGCAGAAAATAGTTCCGTCATTTCAATACAATAGGAGTGTTCGAGATGCTCTTGGCACTACCTGTCGTTCTCCTGACCGTGGACGAGACCAATTCACACCTCGCGAATTCCTGCAGGGGGCCGTACCAGAGCGGCTTTGCGGAACTTGAGAGACTTAAAGGTGCAACCTCTCGGCACGGAGAGCCTGCACCCGTGTTCCCCGATAGCCACCTTCTCAAACGCGGGCAGGTTCCACTCGATGTCTTGACACTCAAACCGGTGAACTGCGGCCTCCACATGCGAGCCCAGGTCATTGGATATCAGCAGTAGGTTATCCATGCCGTACCTTGCATCCAGTCGACGCATACCCCCGGGAGCCACCACAACCGATGGTGGACCTTGCCTTGGGTCCCGCGCTTCAGCGCGATCTCCAAGTACTGGCAGTCGCAGGACCTCTTTAGGCGTGGGACCATGTCGGCCTCCCCCCTAAGGACATCCCGACAATACTGGTCATACCGAGCAATGTCAAGCATCTGCGAAGAATGTGTTGGCACTACCCTATCTGGAAAATTCGGAGTCGTTTCAGAATTGGCGCGGGTCTCGATCGCCGACCACCGCTGTAACTGTAGAAGATGAGCATAAATGGGGCAACCGGAAGCAGCGGTTTCGGTGGGCCAATGACATAGAGTACTGGTTCGGGCCCAACGGCAAGAAGATGCAAAAGGTCCATGTGGTGGAATGCGTGGAGACCTGGCAGGAAGTGGAGAAGGCAGGCAGTGAAGTGGTGGAAAAACGTGGCCGGCATGTATGGTTATCCAGTGAGCCATTGAGCCGAGGCAATCTTCATGAGCGGTGCAACCTGGGGGCGCGCTCACGCTGGACGATCGAGATAGGGATTCTGGTGGAAAAGCACCATGGGTATCACTACGAGCACTGCTTTTCGTACAACTGGCAGGCGATGAAGGGATATCATTATCTGATGCGGCTGGGACATCTATTCAACACCCTTAGCCGATATTCGGATCGTCTCAGGAAACTTATAAAGGATACGGGTGTGCGAGGTTTGATCGAATTCATTCGCCAGACGTTAGCGTCTCCTTGGCTGGATCATGAATGGATCTCAAATAAACTCAATGGGCCGTTCCAGCTGCGGCTCGTTTAAGGGCACCGAGGACTTACGCAGGGTTGACTATGGGCGGCCATTTGGCCGAAGTTGCAGAAGAGGGTCCGGATTGAGCAAGTTGAACCGGAAAAAGTATGGCCCGAGGCCGTGAGCGCGTGACCTGACATGATAGAGCGGCTCCCGAGGCTCGGGTGGTGTCGGAAAACCCACCCCAAAGCCCACCGGATGTGCCAACTTTTAATTCGTGCGTCAGCACTGAAATTTACTGTTGACACACCACCCGGCTTCTGCCATGAGTCGCACTCGGGGGAACCGACCTCTTATCCCTTCTCATCCCTTCCTTATGCCTGGCACAAGGGCTCGAACAGAGAAAGAGCGCAGGGCGGCTAGCAGTGTCAATGCGCCCATAGGAGGAAAAAATGAAAATAGGAAAGAAGGTCTCGGTGGTCTGGTGCGTCGTGGGGGCCTGCCTGTTGTTTGCGTTCTGTATGGCGGCGCAGGCCGCGTCCGAAAGAAAGGAGCAGACTTCGGGGAAGGCCAAATACGGCGGGCAGTTTGTGTACGCCTGGGACAGACTGCCCCTCTATTTTGACGAGGTAGTCGGATTCACGGTTTACGCCACCACCGTTCCCCTCACCAACGAGTGTCTCTTTCAGGGAGACCTCACGAAGGGGCGTGGAGGAACCGGCGAAGCCCAGTGGGTTTACAACATGGACCCTCATCCCAGCCTCATGGCAGGGTGTATCGCGGAAAAATGGGAGTTGAGCGACCCGAACACGATCGTCTTTCGCATCCGCGAAGGGATCCGCTGGCATGACAAGCCGCCGGTAAACGGCAGAGAGCTCACGGCCCAAGACGTGGCGTTCTCTCTCAACCGTCTCTGGGAGTCCCCCAAATCCTATCACGCCAAGTCGTACAGTTGGGCGACTCACGGAGAATCGATCACGGCCACGGACAATAGGACGGTGGTTGTGAAGTGCAAACCGGGGATGGCCGGGCGGGTATTCCGTTTCGCCATCTGGTATTCCCACATGGTCCCACCCGAGGCGATCGAAAAGTTCGGCGACCTGACGGATTGGAGGAATGCCTGCGGCACGGGCGCCTTCATGTTGACGGACCATGTGGAAGGCAGTTCGGTCACCTTCGTCAAGAACCCCAACTACTGGATGAAGGACCCCCGCAGCCCGGAAAACAAGCTTCCCTACCTGGACGGCGTCAAGTACGTCATGGTTCCGGACCTTTCCACGCGGCTCGCTGCCATGCGATCCGGGAAGGCCGACTCCCTGGCCTCGCTGAGTGGGGCACTCGGCTGGGACGACACCAAGGCCCTGAAGAACAGCAATCCGGAGCTCCAGTGGAGCAAGGCCATCACCGGCAACGCAGCGGCCCTGTTCATGAGGGTGGACAAGCCGGAACTTCCCTGGCACGACAAACGGGTTCGCCACGCGCTGTTCATGGCCGTCGACAAAGAGGGTATTGCCAAGAGCTACTTCAGCGGCCAGGCCGAGGTGTTTGCCTGGCCAGTGCTGCCGATTCCGGAGCTTATGGACATGTTCGTTCCCCTGGAGAAATTCCCTGCCTCCATCAGGGAGCAGTACGAATACCACCCGGAAAAGGCCAAGAAGCTCCTGGTGGAGGCTGGGTATCCCGACGGATTCAAGGCCGAAGTCGTGTGCGTAGCATCCCAGGTGGACCTGCTGTCCATCATCAAGAATTCCTGGGCGCGGATAGGGGTTGACATGAACATCGCCGTCAAGGAATTCGGCGTGTATACCAACATGGGCTTCAAGAGAACCTATGAGCAAATGCGCATGGCTGATGTGAATCCTACGGCTCTTTGGACCTTTTCCAGGTTGGAGAAAGACCAGGGCTACAATTTCAGTTGCATCAACGACCCAGTGATTCAGGAGGCGTGGAAAAAAGTCACAGCGAATTACTTTGACGAACCAGCAAAGAGGCAGGCTTTCAAAGAGGTTGTTCCCCATATCCTTGAGCAAGGCTATATCATGCCCATGCCTGCTTACTATCTGTACGTCCCCTGGCAGCCCAGGGTGAAAGGATACCATGGCGAAACCATGGTAGGCTCTCTGGGTTCTCTGGGGGACTTCGTCAAGTACGTCTGGCTCGAGAAGAACTAGAAAAGGCAAGTCATGGCTAAGGTCCTAAACTAACCTATTGAGATTAGGTTCCTTGACAATTAGGTCCTTTGGATTTTGATATTTGGCTTGGCTCCGGCCTGTCCGCGTTGGGTTCTTTCAGGTTCGTGGCGGAAGAACCTGATAAAGCCAGAGGTGCGCCGGCCGGCGGGATGAAAGAAGGCCTCCGGCCGGTGGAACATTATTGAACGTCCCCCCACCACGCGGCAGCTCGTTCCGATCCCAGACCGCCTTCGAGCGCCCACCGCAGGCCGGTCATCTTTGCAACGTACTCCTCGGCGGTGTTGCTTGCAGAGTCGTAAAGGTGGCTGTCAACGGCGGGAAAAGAATTGGGGGATGTCCGTGATATATGTACTTGCCGTTAGCAAGTGCGTGTGGTACTTGGAGGGCATGCTAAGAAGAGCACGGAAAAGAATTGGGGGACGTCCGTGATATATGTACTTGCTGTTAGCAAGTGCGTGTGGTACTTGGAGGGCATGCCAAGAAGAGCACGCATAGACGCCCCCGGGGCACTACATCATATTATCGTCCGGAGCATAGAACGCAGGGCGATATTCCGAGGGGACACGGATCGGAAAAGCTTTGTGAGAGACTCGGCCGGGTGCTTCTATAGTCTTAGACGCAGTGCTTTGCGTAGGCGTTGATGTCAAACCACGTCCATTTGCTGCTCCGAACTGGGGGGGGGGCACCGATCTCTACTGTGATGAGGCGACTCTTGACGGGATACGCTCAGGAGTTTAATCACCGTTACAACCGCCATGGGCAGCTGTTCCAGAATCGATACAAGTCAGTACTGTGTGAGCAGGGCCCGTACGTGTTGGAACTGCAATGTCAATCATAATACCTCGCATTCCCAACTATTTGAAGTTGTTATGAACAGGTCTGATGCTCTGAGCAGTAGACCCCACGGTGGCCCGTTCGCCTGTTGCATGGAGGACCACGTGGGGCTCCTCCAACGGCGGGTGAGTCCCCACGCTTGCTCTTGGTCTTTCCAGTGTAAGAGGTTTACATCTGCCAACTCTTCAGGATTTGCCTTTCCACCCCGGGTGAGCCAGATCGGGCGGTTGTCGCTTTGGTGACTGGAGAAGTGCATTTAAAAAGTCACTGCACGCCATGGGGTCTTCGGTCGTACTTGCAGTGTCTAGTCGTTTTTCTGCCAAGGCACTGGACCGTTGTGTCTCTGACCGTAATGACCTGCTCCAAACGGGTCCCATCAGCTTTTTCTGACGGGTTCATATCCTCATCGGAGCCACATCCAATTCGTGAGTGCGACCTTCCACTGCATGAAGGAAGTCGGTGTTGTCCATGCTTCAGGCATCCCCAACGGCCGTGCCGCCCTACACTAATTTTTCGGGTGGCCCGTGTCTCACCTTCATTGACACAGAGGGCTGCTAAGAGACTACCCGTGGAGCGGCCATAGTGCACTGATGGGCCGTGGGGAACTCAAGTGGCAGGACGCAGCCTATGTTCTCGGTTTTTTCGGAGAAAAGCAGAAGGAGGGACGGGCGGGCTATGGCGCCTTCGTCGCCAAAATGATCGATAGCGGGCGGCGGCCCGATCTGACAGGCGGCGGCCTCGTCCGATCGGTGGGGGGATGGAAGGCATTGAGGGAGCTTCGCCGGGAGGCACTGCGCATCAAAGGCGATGAACGGATCCTTGGGAGAGATGAGCTTGTCTTGGACGTTCTCAAAGCGGCCGATGAGGAGCTTGAAGCCCGCACGGGAACCCATGGGAAGGGGATCAGCGTTTCGGCGTTGTCAGCGAGGATAGCACAACACGACGGGATCGATACGCAGGATTTGCGAAGTGCAAGCAAGTCGCGCGCGGTTGTACGCGCACGCTCGGCGGTGTGCTATTTGGCAATCCGCAGGTTGGGAACAACGGCGGTAGGGCTTGCCGGAGAAATCAACATCAGACCGTCGGCGGTGAGCAAGTCAGTGGTTCGGGGTCGAAAAGTGGTACGAGAGGACAGTCTGGAAGAGATTCTGAAGTGAAGTCCGGATGTCACGGACGTCCGGGAGATGCACGGAGATGGGTAGTCTATCAAGAAGCGGGGAGCAGCATTTGACCGATGGTTATTCCTCTGTCTTTGCCGAAGCCAAATCGTTCAGGCCATGTTCATCTCTGACCGTAATCGTCTTGGACTCCATCAGAATCAATCCCTGCTCCACCATCTTGGCGAGCGCCCGGGATAGGGTCTCGGGGGTGGTTCCAAGAAGATAGGCCATCTGTTCTTTGGAGATCGGCAAAGAGATGTTTGCCGCGCCTTTCTGTTCCCTGGAAAGATACAACAAGTAACCGGCGAGGCGTTCGGGAACTTGCTTCAGTGCAAGATTTTCAATCTGAAGGGTCAGTTCCCGATGTCTCCTGGAAAGAAAGGTCAGCATGTTCATGGGCAATGCGGGTTTCTTGGAGATGATGTCGAGGAACTGTTTCTTTGGAAAAAACAGGCAGGTGCTTTTTTCCAGTGCCTGTGCCGTGGCGGGAAAAGCATCACCGTGGTAGAGGGCCAGTTGGCCGAAAGGCTCGCCCGTCTCAAGAACATACAATATTTGTTCCCTTCCTTTGACGGACACCTTGGTGATCTTCACGCGGCCCGCCACCACCACGTAAAATCCCTCACTGAATTCCCCCTCGAAGAAAATGACCGACCCTTTCCGGTATTGCCTCTTGGATGCGATCCGGGCAAGGGAGTCCAAGTCCGATTCAGAGAGTCCCTTGTAGATGGGCATTTTGGAGATGGTATTTTTTAGATCGTCCATTCGGGGGTTTTGTCCTTAGGGCGCACACGAAACTTATATTTTCAACCCAACCTATTAAATTCACATTTGATGATCAACAAGAAACTGGCGGAAAGACCCGCTTCCAAAAATTCGTTTTCTTGATCCAGGTCAAGGAAACCTGGTGATGCTTTCTTTATGATTAAGGAAAAACCACGGGATCGGGTATTTCTAATCAGGCGGATGCACGCAAAGGAGGAACCCATGAAGAGCCTGAACATCTTTGATTCCAACGATTTCTCAGAAAAGGGGTTCAAGAAGTTTCTTGTACACGACTCCCCCTATTTCAAGATCATCAACTTCAATTTCAAGGCGGGCCAGGCCCTACCGATCCATTCGCACGACATCGAAGGAGAATTGTCCTTCCTCGTTTTAGAGGGGGAAGGAGCTTTCCTGGGCGCGGATGAAAAGACCGTACCTGCCAAGACGGGGGACGTGTTGGTTTGCGACATCGCCGAGCCCCACGGCGTGAGGGCCGACACCGACATGCGTGTTCTGGTGACCATCGCCCCGCCCATATGATCGGGAGCAGAATCTTTCTTGGAAGGAGGTTGCACATGAAACCGAGAGGCCCTCTCATGATCGAGCACCGGCTTATCGAACGGATGCTGGAAATCGTGCGCAGAAAAATTTCCGCCATGAAAGACACCGCAGACGCGGACCCGGTTTTCATAGACACGGTGGTGGATTTCATCAGGACTTACGCGGACCGCACCCACCACGGCAAGGAGGAGGACATCCTGTTTACCGCGCTGGAAGGAAAGAAACTGTCCCATTCCGACCAGGCCCTCATGGAGGAACTGGTCGAGGAGCACAAGTTCGGGCGCAGAACGGTAAAAGCCCTTGTGGATGCCAAAAAGGAATATACCGCCGGCAAACGCCAGGCCGTTTCCGCCATCATCGAACATCTGGAAACCCTGGCCAGGTTCTACCCCGAGCATATCCGCAAGGAGGACAAGATCTTTTTCCCTTCCACGGAAAAGCTTTTCAGCCAAGAGGAACTGGATTCCATGCTGGCCGAGTTCCGGGAGTTTGACCGGAAAATGATACACGAAAAATACACTGCGGTTGTCGAACAGCTAAAAGGATAAGGAGGGCAAAGTGAAACCAAGACAGATCAAGGAAGGGATTTTCTGGCTGGGCTCCCTGGACTGGGACCGCCGCCTTTTCGACGCCCTGATTCCCCTGCCGGATGGTACCACCTACAACGCCTACCTCGTTCAGGGCGAGGACAAGACCGTTCTCCTGGACACCGTGGACATCCCCAAGGTGCCGGAGATTTTGGAGCAGCTTCAGGGTGTGGAAAAGATAGACTTCGTCGTCTCCCACCACGCCGAACCGGATCATTCCGGCGCAGTGCCGACGGTCTTGGAAAAGTACCCGGAGGCCAGAGCCGTCTGCACGGAAAAATGCAAGGCTATGCTCATGGACCGGTTCGAAATTTCCGGGGACCGCTTTCTTACGGTGGCGGACGGGGAAACCCTGGACCTCGGAGGTCGGACCCTGGAGTTTCTGCACATGCCCTGGGTCCACTGGCCTGAAACCATGGTCACCTACCTGAAGGAGGACAAGATTCTCTTTTCCTGCGACCTGTTCGGCTCCCACATCGCCAGCACCGATCTTTTCGTCAGGGACAAGGCACGGGTTTTCGAGGCGGCCAAACGTTATTACGCCGAGATCATGATGCCCTTTGCCAAGCTCATCGCCAAGCACCTGGAGCGACTCGCACCCTATGACATTCAGCTCATCGCAGCGAGCCACGGCTCCCTTTATGATGATCCCGCCTTCATCATGGACGCCTATGGGGAATGGGTCCTGGGCAAGCCCCAAAACCTCGTGGTCATTCCCTATGTGTCCATGCACGGCAGCACCCGGATGATGGTGGACTTCCTGACCGACGAACTTGTTCAGCGCGATGTCGGCGTGATGCGTTTCGACCTTACCGAGGTGGACATCGGCAAGCTGGCCATGGCCCTGGTGGATGCGGCCACTATTGTGATCGCCACGCCTACTGTGCTCACCGGCCCGCATCCAAAGGCCCTGTATGCCGCCGCCCTGGCCAACCTGATACGGCCCAAGGCCAGGTTTGCCTCCATAATCGGGTCGTACGGATGGGGCACCAAGGTGGTGGACCAGATTGCGGCCGCTCTGCCCAATCTGAAAATTGAGATTCTGCCGCCGGTCCTCGGAAAGGGAATCCCGAAGAAGGAAGAAAAGGCCGCCCTATCGGAAATGGCCGACCAGATCGCGCAGCGGCATCGGCAACTTTAACGGGGTGCGCATAGGGAAGCTGTTTCTGTGCGTGACCGGAAAGGAAATCGTGTTCCATCCGGTTATCTGCGCATCTGAATCTTCACAATCCAAAGGAGGAAGACCATGTTCTGCTTTCAGTGTCAGGAAACGGCAAAAAACCAAGGTTGTACCGTCAGAGGAGTCTGCGGCAAGCCGGAGGAGACGGCGGACCTTCAGGACCTGCTCATTTACGTGTGCAAGGGTATCGCGGTCTACGGGCAAGAGCTCAAGGAAAAGGGTGTGGTGGACAAAGACGCCGCCCGCTTCCTATGCGAGTCCCTCTTTACCACCATCACCAACGTGGCCTGGGACGATGATGTCATCCTTAACCGGATCAAGAAGGCGCTCAAGGTCCGGGACGCTCTCGCTGAAAAGGCCGGCGTGGATGTGTCAGGCGCGCTTCCGGACTGCGCCACCTGGGCATCGCAGGACAAGGAGGGAATCGTTGCCAAGGCCAAGTCCGACGAGGTCCGCATTACGGCGGCCCGGAACGAGGACGTGCGCTCCCTCAGGGAGCTTCTGATCATCGGTTGCAAGGGGATCGCCGCCTATGCCGACCATGCCGCGATCCTCGGGCATGAGAAAGATGACATCTACGGCTTCCTCATGGAGGCCCTGGCGTCGACCAGCAAAGAGCTTTCCGTGGATGAAATGGTCGCCATGGTCATGAAGGCGGGCGAGACGGCGGTCAATACCATGGCCCTGCTGGATGGGGCCAACACCTCCGCCTACGGGAACCCTGAAATCACAGAAGTGAACATCGGTGTCCGGAACAATCCCGGCATCCTCATCTCGGGCCACGACCTCAAAGATATGGAGGAACTGCTCAAGCAAACCGAAGGAACCGGGGTGGACGTTTACACCCATGGGGAGATGCTGCCTGCCAATTATTACCCCGCCTTCAAGAAGTACGATCACTTCGTGGGCAACTACGGTGGGTCGTGGTGGCATCAGAACAAGGAGTTCGAGTCCTTCAACGGCCCCATCATCCTGACCACAAACTGCCTGATCCCGATCAAAGGAGACAACACCTACCTCGACAGGCTGTTCACCACCGGCGTGGTCAACTACCCGGCCGCGAAACACATTGAGGACAGGCAGGCCGGTGGGGCAAAGGACTTTTCTCCGGTGATCGCCCGCGCGAAAACCTGCCGCTCGCCGGTGGAGATCGAGTCCGGCAAGATCGTGGGAGGTTTTGCCCACAACCAGGTGCTCGCCCTGGCCGACAAGGTGATCGATGCCGTGAAATCGGGGGTCATCAAGCGTTTCGTGGTGATGGCCGGATGTGACGGCCGCCAGAAAACGCGCGGCTACTTTACCGAGGTGGCGGAAAATCTGCCCAAGGACACGGTGATCCTCACGGCGGGATGTGCCAAGTACCGTTACAACAAGCTCGCCCTGGGCGACATCGGCGGAATCCCCCGTGTGCTGGACGCCGGGCAGTGCAATGATTGTTATTCCCTGGCCGTGATCGCCCTGAAGCTCAAGGAGGTGTTCGGCCTGGAAGACATCAACGAACTGCCCATTTCCTACGACATCGCCTGGTACGAACAAAAGGCCGTGGCCGTGCTGTTGGCTCTTCTCTTTCTCGGGGTCAAGGGCATTCGCCTGGGGCCGACATTGCCTGCTTTTCTCTCTCCGACCGTGGCCAATGTGCTGGTGGAAAAATTCGACATCAAACCCATCGGCACGGTCGAGCGCGACATCGCCGCCATGATGGCCGGCAAGTAAGACGCGAAAACGAGACGGCCCCCAAGCACCGCAATGGAAGGGGGCCGTCATCATCGGTGGTGCTCCCTTTTAGGTGGCACCCATTTCGCGGGGAGATCCTGTCGCCGGTAGTGCCGGTAATGGCCTGATAGCCATGGAGCCGAAACCCGTGGGCCCATCAGGCTGGGTCGAAGCGATTCAGATCATCGTGGGTAGGCCAGGCGAGATGAGAAGCCAGGACCTGCCTTGACTGCCGACTCGGCCGTTGCCATAGCGGCCTTTCCAAAAGAGGAGGCTGCCCGGAAGCCGTCTCACCGGAGGAGAACCTGCGCGATGAATACCGTTATATGGTTTTTGAGGACATCTGTGGCGAACCTCAGGTGAAAGAAATAGCCCTGTGAACCGCCGTGAATTCGTGGCTTGATCATCGTTTTGGGCCACATGCGACCAAATGCGGAATACAGCCTTTTGGGTGGGCAGTGCCCACCCTATCGGAAACCTCAACGCCAACGCGGAGCCAAGCATCCTGGAACGGCGTCTCCCAAGGTGATGCCGGCAGAAAACGAGACCCGCCTGGTCGGAACGATGATCAAGGCCTGAATTCGCGAGACGGCTTGTTCCTGAAGGGGGTGTACTCCTGCGTCCAGGCTCCGAACAAGATGTGTATGCTGCGCGCGGTCACGAGTTGCGATTTCCCACATCCCCCCCGCCCTCTGGCAGAGGGACGGGGTAGGGTACATAAAGCGCAGTGTGTGGACGCGCGAGCTATGGTCTCGCCGCGCCCACCGTCGGATCACGCGCCCCGATGAGGACGCGCCTGGGTCGGGGGACCCGCACGGACGCGTGCCATATTTGGTGCCGAATTTCATCTTGACACGCAGCCCGGATTCTGCCGTGACTTGCACTAACGCCAAGCAACTGTCTATCCTTCTTGAACTCGGGAGGCACTATTAATACATCAAAAGCACCCGTTATTACCCTTGCCGTGATGTTTGCCGTGATATTTACGGCACAGATGGCACATGCGGACGCTTCCCTATGGCTTTTTCCCCATCAGGGGGGGACATCCGTAAACAGTAGCGACGATCCATGGTTGCACGAAAGCTATGTCGTCGGTCCGGAAGACTTCGTGCTGGAAATCTATAACCACGGCGAGGGAAAGGAGGATAACAAGGCCACAAACGTACATTTGATTGTCGCTGTGAAGGACCTGGATGACCTGACGGCGGTTACGGTTCACGGAATGACAATCGTGCCTGGTGCGTTTGTTTATGGGTCTCCTGTTTATCCGAGCGGAAGACAGATCCCCTCCCATGGTGTTTTCCCAACCTGGTACACCGAGGTTGAAATCGGTGACATCCCTGAAGGTGAAACCGTTGAGGTCCCGGTCTATGTTGAGGGTACCGAAGAGGTGATGGTACATTTCGACGCATACGGCTTGGGAACCGCCAAGGGAAAAGGAAAAGATAAGAATGCCGTGAGCAGCTACGATGTCCACAACCCCTTTTCCCATGATGTGACCATTGTCGGAGGAAATGCGGAACCACCGCAGTGTGATTACATTAAGATTGTGGCCGCGCCAGGCGAGCTAGCCGGGGAGTTTTGGTTCGAGAAAACTGCGATCAGCAACACGGGGAACGACCAGCAAGTTGAAATCGACATCACCTACAGATAGCGAAGGGCACCTGCTTTTTTCACAGCTTTCATTGAATAGAATCTCGATCCTTCCCTCAGAGGGCAATGTGGTCAGACTATCCATCGAGCCCGAAATTTCCGTCCGGTTGTATGCCAAGGTTCGTGACTCTTTGACTGAGCCTGGACCTTATCGACTGACGGCCTGTGCCGGAAAGTTCGTCTCCTGTTGTGACGGAGTAAGTTTCTCCGTTGATGTTCCTCAATAAACCTCTTGCGAAATGATGCGAAACCGGGCCGGCGAAAGCCGGCCCTGCCATTCATCACATACGGTATCCTATCCCAGTCTCAACCGCACGTTTCCAGAACCTCTATTGTTACCGGATGAAATGAACCGGTATATCCGGACTGTCATTGTGCCGTCTATGACGACTGCCGGTAAAGATTATCCCACGTCAAAACAATGCGAATTTCAGGGCAAAAAGGGGCGGATCGTTTTGGACCAAATTCGAAAGATTGATAAATCCCGGCTAATAAAGATTATGGGTATAGTTGGCCCTCACGTTCAAACTGAAGTCATTTCAACCCTGGATGCAGTGTTTTGCGTAATAAGATCTACATACGAGCGGATGAATCAGACGGGAATTACTTGCGTATTTTTTCGTAACAGGAGATCATGTCTTCGCAGTCGAGGACGGCTGTACTGATATGCTATCTGCAACCGTACAAAGGGGCATGTACGACCACGACCAGGCCAGTGAGGCGTATGCGCCCTTTTCGAAAGCCAGGCCGCGGTGGATCTGCAGTTGCTGAATCCCGCTTTGGGGCTGATGACAGGTTGGGGGTAGAATTCGGGCCGAGGCGAAGCAGGGCAAGAGAGAGTCTTGAAAGGTAGCCGGAAGGGGATCGGCCTGATGCGGACCCCGGGGGATCGCTCAGGTCGAGGGTACACTCAGGTCAGCGGAAGGTTGAGCTGGGAGACGGGAGGCCAGCGGCCCCTCCTGACGCTTCATTTGATGCTTTCTGAATGAGATTCGCATAAACAGACTCGCAAGGGGGATGCCCTGGATCAGGTCAGCGTCTGGGGGCGTTCTTCCCGGAGCCGTGTGCAGGGAGTCCGGAAACGAGGCCTAAAGAAGTGACTGCTCCACCCGTGAGGGGATTCGCGCGCAGTGCATGCGTGCCGCTCTGAACTGCAGACAGAAAGGAGAACGGAAAGTGAAAAGCAAAGGATGTGTCTTGACCTGTGTGATGGCCTTCCTGCTCGTGATGATATCCGTGACGATGTCTCCGGCAGCCGAGGAGGCACCCCGCATGACCATCGAGAATCTCAAGGAAACGTTGGGCAGCCCGGATGTGATCATCTTGGATGTTCGCTATGGCATTGGCTGGACCCTTTCCCTGCACAAGATCAAGGGGGCCTTGCGGGAGGACCCCAAGGAGGAGACCAAGCAGTGGGCAGGCAAGTACAGCAAGGACAAAACCATCGTCACCTATTGCGCCTGAAAGGAAGAAGGCACCAGTGCCCGGGTGGCACAGGATCTGATTACCCTCGGTTTCAAAAGAGTCCATGCCCTCAAAGGTGGATGGGACGAGTGGACCAAGGCCAACTTCCCGGTAGAGCGCAAGTAGGCCCTCAAGATTTTAGAGCGAGGTTCTGTTCAAACTGCAGAGGAGTTGACAAGCGCATCGCAGCCTGTTGGACCCCGAAGGGAAGATTGCTGGAGCTGATTGCGGGATTCGATATTGGTCGTTCGGCATGCATCGTGCGATTCGGGGCTGGGCTGCGGTTGAAGGCATGCCCAGCCACGCTGCCATATTCCGGAGCCGATTTACGATGATGCCTGTCCGCAGGTGCCTGCCGGCGACCATTGGCTCCGGTAGCCGAAAGGGGTCTTCTGGCCCGGAGTGGGTTGGTGCGTCCAAATTCGGACGAAAGACAGGTGGATTTGGGGAAGCGGTGTCCCAAGCCCCCCATAGGATCACGCACGCCGCGATGACGACGCGCCTGCGCGGGGTCACTCGCGAGGTCCCGCACCGAAAGGGGGGGGCGGACCACGATAACTATTTGAAATGCTAAGAAAAAGGCATAAAGGCTGACCCATTTTAGGGCTTAGAAGGCTGTTTTTTTTCGGTGCAAATTGGGCTTCTAACAAAAAGACAGCCATCGTATTGGAGACAATCGATAGTGGCTCATCCGGTGTTGCCGGGTGCCGGCCAAAAGGAGGACCAGCAGGCCAGGTAGGCACGAGAGGAGCACCTTGCCTTCGGAGGCAAGCACGGCGGTTGTGCGTTTGCTGGTGCCTGGGAGCTGGGGCGTCTGGCCCGCTCTTGACGGACGGTGCGCGCATCCTGCCCGCACCGCGGAGAAAACGATGCACCCTCGCCCGGGAGCACGCGGCAACACCGGATGCGCCAAGAAAAGAACCCCTCCCAGGCGAAGCACCCCCTGTTTTCCCTTGACATGCCGAAGCCTTGATTCTTATAGTCCTCTCTCGCAGATGGTGCAAATCCGACTTCCTCACGCCACCATAGGCCACGATCAGGAGGAAACCCCATGGCAGTAAAGTACACCCCCGAACCGTTCACCATAAACATCCCGGACGGTGTTCTCGACGATCTGCGCCGGCGTCTGGCCATGACGCGGTGGCCAGATGAGATCCCGGACTCAGGATGGAAATACGGCGCCAGCCTCTCCTATATAAAGGAACTGGCGGCCTACTGGCAGTCCGCATACGATTGGCGGGCCCAGGAGCGTCTTCTCAACGGGTTTGCCCAGTACCGGGTACAGGTGGACGACATCCTCTTGCACTACCTGCACGTGCGGGGGGTGGGACCCGATCCGCTTCCTTTGGTTCTCACCCACGGGTGGCCTGGTTCCGTTTACGAGTTCGTCAAGATCATCGGGCTCCTGACCGATCCGGCCCGCTTCGGGGGAGACCCCCGGGACGCCTTCACCGTCGTCGCTCCTTCCCTGCCCGGCTACGGGTTCTCCCACGTGCCCGGGCAGCGTCGTCTCAACGTGGAGGATATCGCGGCCCTTTTCACCCGTCTCATGACCGACGTGCTGGGCTACAAGCGGTTCGGGGCCCAGGGGGGTGATTGGGGGGCCTTCGTGACCGGCCGCCTCGGATACGCCCACGGGGAGCATGTGGTGGGTATACACCTGAACATGGTGCCCGTGGTTCCCCACCCCAACGATCGGACCAACCTGACCGACGCGGAAGCGGAATTCATCAAGGGACACAAGCCTTTTGCAGCCGAAGAAACCGGTTACCAGTGGATTCAGGGGACCAAACCCCAGACCCTGGCATACGGGCTGAACGATTCCCCCGTGGGACTGGCCGCATGGATCACGGAGAAGTTTTACACCTGGACCGATTGCCACGGCGACATCGAGAGCAGGGTGAGCAAGGACGATCTGTTGACCAACATCATGCTCTACTGGGTGACCGGGACCATCAACAGCTCCTTCTGGCTTTACTACCAGATGCGCCACCATCCATGGCGTCTCGGGTTTGGCGAGAAGATCGACGTCCCGACGGCCATGGCCTCCTTTCCCGGCGAGATCACGCGGCCGCCCCGTGAATGGGTGGAAAGGGTCTGCAATCTGAAGCGATGGACTCCCATGAAGGCCGGAGGGCATTTTGCGGCTTTGGAGGAACCCGAAGCCCTGGTGAAGGACATAAGGGGCTTTTACCGGGAACTGCGGGCCGCCTGATGGGTGCCGGAAAAAAACAGTTGGGCCATGCCTATGGATAAGGAATTCTGGACATACAGCGAGGTCATGGAGTTTTTCCATGTCGATGCCCGTTTTCTCAGCGAGCTGGAAGAAGAAGAGATCGTGTGCCCGGTGTGCCGGGAAAACCCACCCAGCAAGCTTTTCACCGTCGGCGAGCTGGAAAAACTGCGCCTTGCCAAGATACTGATCGAGGAAATGAACGTGAACCTGCCCGGGGTGGAAATCATCTTGCGCATGCGCCGGGACATGATCGCCATGAGAAGGCAATTCGACACGATCTTGGAGGAGCTGGCGAAGTACCTTCAGGAAACACAGGCCGCCGCTAAAGGCAAGTGACGGGAACGGCGTGCCGTAGGGCCGTTCACAAACGAAGATTCTCCCTCACACCTTCCTTGTAAAGTTCGGCCATCTTCTTGGCGGCTTCCAGTATCTCTGCATCTTCGGTCTGGGGGACCTTCACCACAAGCTTTACGAAAAGGTCTCCCTTTGACTTGCTCTTGACGTCCACCGCCCCTTTTCCCTTCAGCTTCAGCGTCTGACCCGCCTGGCTGCGGGGAGGCACCTTGACCTTCACGCGGCCGTCCAAAGTGGGTATGGTGATCGTGGCCCCGGCCATGGCCTCGTGCACCGTGACCGGGACCTCCATGTAGAGGTTGTCCTCTTCCCGTCTCAGGAAGGGATGGGGTTGCACGCGAACGACAAGGTAGAGATCCCCGGGCTGTCCTCCGTTTCGGCCCGTTTCTCCCTTGCCGGCCACGCGTATCTTGGCCCCATCTTTGATTCCTTGCGGTATGGTGACGCGGATCCTCTCGGTGCCAGGCTTCCTGCCGGACCCACCGCACCTGGCACAGGGGCTCCCCATCTGACCTTGACCGTGGCATTGGGGACACGGTCTTGTGAACTGCATGGGACCCTCGGCCACGGCAAGGCGCCCGGACCCACCGCAGGCGGGGCAGGGCATCGCGCGGGCCTGCGGGTCCAACCCCGTGCCCACGCACGCCTCACACGGCTCCATTCTCTCCATGGTCAGGTCGGTCTTGAGACCCCTCAACGCCGAGAGGAAGTCCACGGTTATCTCGTGCTCCACATCCCTTCCCCTGGCGGGCGGCGCCGCGGCGAAACCGCCTCGGCCAGTGCCGAACCCGAAGAGGCCCCCGAAGATGTCTTCGTAACTCTGGTAGCGCCCGAAGCTCTCGGCGCCCGCACCCTGCTCTCCCTGCCCGAAGGACGACCAACTGCTGCGGTATTGCCTTGCCTTTTCCGCATCGAACCCGGCTTGGAGGCCCTCTTCCCCGAACTCATCGTAAAGCTTGCGCTTTTGGGGGTCTCCAAGGCAGTCATACGCCATGGATATTTCCTTGAACTTCTGCTCGGCTTCCTTGTTGCCCGGGTTGATGTCCGGATGCCATTTCCTGGCAAGCTTGCGGTAGGTCTTCTTTATGGTGTCCTGGGACGCGTCTTTGGAAACCCCCAGGATTGTGTATAGATTTTCTGCCATGAACCACCCCGACGCGGCCTCGGATCGCAGGCGATCTCGAGGGTCTGTCCACGACGGTCAGGGCCGCCCTTGCGACCGTCACCGCAGGTGAAAAACCGTGACAAGAACTGCGGGCTGCGTTGCGCAGACACGTCCGCCGCGCCTGAAACCTCTGCAAACGGTTACCCGTGAGCAATTATAGTCCGGCGGCATCAAAAGTCAAACGGTTAAGAAGTGTCTGTCCACAATCTGCGCGTTCGGAGCCCTCAACCCCGACTCTCTCCCAGGCAGGGGCGCAGGAAAGTGCAAGAGGTTCCCGAGCACGGGACACATGGCGTGAACGAACACGGTGAAAACGGTTGTCAAAGGTCCCGCCTGATTTGACACCCGGTGGGCCTGCCGTTATAGTCACAACCATTGGAAGCCGTGCTTGGCCTGCCTGTGCCCGGAAGGGGCAGAGTGCCCCGCCAGCAACCCGAGAACCGCATAGGCACACGGGCGGTATGGCGGTCCGGAGCTGCAGTCAATGGGTCGGTGCTGCAACTGAGAAGGTCCACAAAGGGAGACCAGAGCCATGGAAAGGGAAAAAGCACGGACAAGGCTCCTGAAGATCTTGGATGGCGCCCCCACCTTAAAGGACACCTTCCTATCCCCGGACGATTTCGAGTCCAAGAGACAGAAAATGCGTACGGTCCTGGCTGATTTGCTCGCAGCCACCTTCGAGGACAACCCCGCCATCCCTCCACTGGAGTGGGTCCTCGCCCGGGACGCCATCACGGTGCTGCGCAACATCCTGTCCGCCAGAAGCGAGAGACTGGCGGGCTTCAGCTTCCTGCGTTATGTGAACGACCTGGTAACAGGGCGGGACCTGCACGACCTTCCCGCACCGGCCCCTGGCTTTCTGGCCGAGGTGGAGCACCTGGTGCGAGGGGTCATGGGCAAGACCGGCGTCTATGAGGGCAAGGCTCCGGCATTTTCCAGATATGAGGGGGTCAAGGCGGCGAAGATGCGGTCTGTGGAGCTGTCACGGATGGCCCGGACGGTCAACAAGCACATGGCGCGTTATCCTTGCGGGCTTGATGACGAGGTCATCCGTGAACGGGCACTGAACAAGTCAAGGATACTGGAGCACTTCGGGGCCACGGAATGGGAGTGGGAAGACTGGAAATGGCACACGCGTCACATCATCAGGGACGCGGACACGCTCAGGTCTCTGGTGGGATTGACCGAAGAGGAATACGAAGCCGTCTCCTTGGCCCGTGCACACAAGATACCCTTCGGCATCACTCCTTATTACCTGTCGCTCATGGATAAAGATCCTGGCCGCGCCAGAGATTATGCGGTACGGGCCCAGGTGATACCCACCGTGCACTACGTCACAAGACTCAAAGAACTCAGGGAACATGGCGACCGGTCCATGGATTTCATGCTGGAGCGCGACACGTCTCCCATCGAAGGCATCACCCGACGTTACCCCATGATCGTGATCCTCAAGCCGTTTCTCACCTGTCCCCAGATCTGCGTGTACTGCCAGAGAAACTGGGAGATCGAAGACGTCTATTCGCCCCTTGCGGCGCTTTCCGGCGAAAAGCTGGAAAAGGCCCTCCAATGGATCGCCGCCACCCCGGAGATAACCGAAGTGCTCATCACGGGGGGAGACCCTCTGTTGCTTTCCAACGCAAAAATGGAAGCCATCCTCCAACGACTTTCGGCGATGGGTCATGTGGAAAGGATAAGGATCGGCACCCGGACCCCTGTGACACTTCCCCAGAGGATAACCGATTCCCTGGTCAAGAGCATCCACCGCTTCCACAGCCCCGGAAAAAGAGAAGTGCTCGTCGTCACCCACTTCGAGCACGCTTACGAGATCACGCCCCAGTCTATGGAAGCGGTGCAGAAGTTCCGTCGTTGCGGAATGGAAGTGTACAATCAGCTCGTTTACACCTTTTACAACTCGCGCAGGTACGAGGCCGCGTTCCTGAGAAGCAGGCTCAGATTGATCGGTGTCACCCCTTACTATACCTTCAACACAAAGGGTAAGGAAGAGACCGATGAATACCGCGTGCCCATCGCACGGCTGCTGCAGGAACAAAAAGAGGAGGCACGGCTGCTTCCGGGACCCGTCCGAACGGACGAAATCGTTTTCAACGTTCCGAGGCTCGGCAAGAACTACCTGCGGGCAAGCCAGCACCATGACATACTCACCGTGCTTCCCAACGGCCGGAGGGTTTACGAGTTCCACCCCTGGGAGAAAAAACTCACGTTGGTGGACACCTACATTTACGAGGACGTCTCCATTTACGAGTACCTGCAAAGGTTGAAGCAGGCCGGGGAGGACCCCTCGGATTTCAGGAGCATCTGGTACTACTACTGAGGACGGTGGCACATGGAGCAAGAAACCCTTCGCACCATGCGCGTGCACGCAGAGGACATCTTCAGGAGCTGCCTAACCGCGGTGGACCCTTATGAGGCCGTGCGGCGTCATGTGCGTATCGAGGCGGGCAGGCTGATCGTGGGAACGGAAAACCGGATCGAAGCCGCGCTCGAGCTGAAGCGGTATCGTCACATTTACCTGGTGGGCGGCGGCAAGGCCACCGCCCCCATGGCGGCCGCCCTGGAAGAGCTCCTGGGGACCAGTCTTCACAAGGGCCTTGTCAACGTCAAATACGGGTTCGGCCAGAAACTTGCAATCACCGAGGTAACGGAGGCAGGCCATCCGGTTCCGGACCGAAACGGTGTGATCGGAACCGGCAAGATACTCCGCTTGCTCGAGGGGGCACGAGAGGAGGACCTGGTCTTTTCCGTCATATCGGGTGGCGGTTCGGCGCTGCTGCCCCAACCTGCCGGGAACATCACTCTATCCCAGAAGCAGGAAATCACCCGCATGCTTCTGTCCTGCGGCGCCGCCATTGACGAGATCAATGCCCTGCGCAAGCACATCTCCCTCTCCAAGGGAGGGCAGATGGCAAGGGTCGCGTTCCCGGCCACCGTGGTGAACCTGATGCTTTCCGACGTGGTCGGCGACAGGACCGACGTGATCGCCTCGGGGCCCTTCACGGCGGATGCCTCCACATTCCATGAGTGCCGGGATATTCTTGACAGGTACGATCTGGCGGACATCCCCGCCTCCATCGGCGCCTACATAAGCGCCGGGGTGGAGGGGCGGATCCCGGAAACCCCCAAGTCGGGAGACCCGGTTTTCGACCATGTGTTTCACCTGGTGGTGGGAAGCAACATACAGGCCCTGGAAGCTGCCGAACAAAGAGCCGCCGCGATCGGATACCGGACCCTTCTCCTTTCTTCCATGGTGGAGGGCGAGACCCGGGAGGTGGCAAGAGTGCACTGCGCCATCGCCAAAGAGATCCTGAGCACCGGTCGCCCCCTCCCTCCGCCGGCCTGTGTCATCTCAGGAGGAGAGACCACCGTGACCCTCCATGGCCAAGGCACCGGGGGACGCAACCAGGAGTTTTGCCTTGCCGCTGCCCTGGATCTTGCAGGGGTCAGCCCACGGGTCGTTATCCTCAGCGCCGGAACGGACGGCAACGACGGACCCACCGACGCGGCCGGGGCTGTGGTGGACCCCTTCACGGTGGCCAGGGGAAGGGCCGTTGGAGCCCATGCCCGCCGTCACCTTCGGGAAAACGACGCCTATCCCTTCCTGGAAAAAACCAAGGACCTTCTCAAGACGGGCCCCACCCGTACAAACGTGATGGATGTAAGGCTTGTCCTGGTGGGTTGACCCCCCCCCCCACACACACGCCGGACTCCACCCAAGGACCGCGTCGTTCCACGCATTGGGGCGACACCATGCCTTGCGGATGGTCGTGGATCTTTGACAGCGCTGCGGGCTTTTCGTATATACGGTGCGCGTCCACAAACCGCGCTTTTTATACCCTCACCCAGGCCCTGTCCCAGAGGGCGATGTGGGAAATGGCAACTTGTGACCGCGCCCAGTATTCGCCGATCAAGCAACCTTGGATCGGATGCAAAGTGCCCTGGCAGCGTGCTGCCGGGGGCGCTTTTTGGAAGATGCCGGCTAAGCGGGCGCCGGCTCAAAACCGGACGGGGAGAACGAGGAGAATATGAAGACAATCAAGGTCAAGGAGATAATGGTTCCACTGGAGGAGTATGCCACCGTGAGCGAAGAGGCCACTCTCCACGAGGCCGTCATGGCGCTGGAAGAGGCGCAGCGAAGCTTTGAGAAAGACCGTTACAAACACAGGGCCATTCTCGTGTACGACAAGAACCGCCGCATCGTGGGTAAACTCAGCCAGCTCGACTTGGTCAAGGGGATAGAGACAGGCTACCGGACGATCGGTGATCTCAAGGGGGTTTCCCGTTCCGGGTTCAATCCCGATTACATCAAGGCGCTGATAAAGGAGCACAGCCTCTGGCAGAAGCCCATGGACGATCTTTGCGGGAAGGCCGCCCGCATGAAAGTCAAGGACATCATGTACACCCCTGAGGAGGGAGAGTACGTGGAAGTGGACGTGACCCTGGATCAGGCCATCAATCAGTTGGTGATAGGCAGGCACCAGTCCCTGCTGGTGACAAGGTCCGGCGCCGTCGTGGGGGTCTTGAGACTGACAGACGTCTTCAACAGGGTCTGTGAGGCCATAAAGGCTTGCGAGATTTGATGGCGCGCACGCCCGGGTTATTCGCTCCCCTCCCCCTGAGCGATCACCACGACACGGGCACCCGGACTTTGTTCCCGGCCTTGTTGTTGAAAAGGAGGTACCGGTTGTTCTTGCCGTAAAGGTAAAGATCCCTTGTAAGGGCCACGTCCTTACGGCAATAGGCCTTGATCTGTTCGATTTTCCCTTCCTTCCACCAGCGAAGGGCTTGCAGCCCGTCGGCGCTCTTTCGAGCGCCGAGGGTCGCCGCGGCAAGATGGTCCAAGGAGAGGCGGTAGCCCAGGTAGTTGTGCACCTCCTCAAGTATGTCGCAACACGGCAGTGTGGAGAAGTCGAAGCCAGTGTATCCCCCCAGGACACGGAAATCGAACCGTTTGATGTTGAAGCCCACCACGAGCTGCACGCCGCCGAGCCTCTCCAGGAGGGCGGGCACGTCCTGTTCCAGGTACTCGAAGAACGCATCGGCTCTGGAATCGTAGAAGACGGCGCAGCTCAGCCCCATGAGGTCGGCCCGATGCCAGCCTCCCACCTCCTCGAACGACCGCTGTGTCTCTATGTCGAGCACCCCGTAATGAACAGGACGAGGGGGCTGCTCGAGGGGTTTAGCTTCAGGGAGCACCACCTTGCCGACCGGCGCATCCGCCTCGCCCTTCGGGCGGACAGGGGCCCCACGTTCGAGTGCCTCCAACAGATACAGGCACGCTGCCTTGTCGATGGGCCGGTTTCCGGAACCGCACCGCGGCGAGTGGACGCAGGAGGGACACCCCGAGGAACACGGGCAGGAAGCCACCGCCTCACGGGTCCCGACGAGCAGGTCCCGGGCCTTGTGGAAGGCCAGACGACTCAAACCCACCCCACCGGGCACGGCATCGTGTATGAAAACAGCCGCACAGCCCACCTGAGGGTGGAAGGGGGTGGAGATCCCTCCCAGATCGTTTCGGTCGGTCATCACCAACAGCGGCAGTATCCCGATGGCCGCGTGCTCCATGGCGTGGATGGCTCCCATGAAATGCAGGTTCTTCGACTCGAGAGCCTGTTGGACCCCAAGGGGCACCTCCACCCAGAAGCCTTCGGTTTCAAAGACATTGGGCGCCAGTTTTAGGGGAACGATTTGCAGCACGCGGCCGGTGCGGGTGTGCCGTTTTTCGTACCCGGTGACCTGGTCCGTGACCCGCAGACGTCCGTAGTGGACCCGTGTCCCCCAGACGCTGCACGATTGCTGCCTCTCCAGGATCTCGGTGCTTTTGCGGGTACGGACCCTTGTATGGTAGTCCACCTGCATTTCAGAGACCGAAACCGTTGCCCCGCTTACGTCGAGGGCCCGGACCACATAGGTCCGGCCCATGTGCAGGTAAACGGCGCCGGGATGGGTTTCCCGAAACGCACGAAATCCGTCTATCTGGCCCACGGTGTCCCCACAGCGCCCGTCGACGATATGAAACTGCTTTCCGGCGCCCCTCAGGTCCACCTCCCGGTGAGGTTGTCGGCGGGCCGCGTAAAGCCTTTCGCCCTGCTCGTCCCGGAGAAGTTCCCCTCGCCCTTCGAGCCTCTGGGCTTCCCTGCACACCGCGGGCTCCGCCAGCAGGGGTTCCAGGGGCTCCAAGGGGAGCTCGCAGGCGGCACAAACCAGGTGCCGCGAAACAATGACGGGGTTGGTGGGGTTGATCACGGCGCTTTCGGGGGAACGATTGAAAAAATCTTCCGGATTGCGCATGAAATACTGATCCAGTGCGTCCTGTCCGGCCACCAGCACCACGGCCGATTCCTGCATGCCCCTGCCAACCCTGCCGGCCCTCTGCCACGTGGCCATGATGGTCCCCGGGTATCCCACGAGAAGGCACAGGTCCAGGTTCCCTATGTCGATTCCGAGCTCCAGCGCACTGGTAGCCACCACCGCGAGCAAGCGTCCATCGGCGAGCCCTGCCTCGATCTCACGTCTTTCCTCCGGCAGGTATCCGGCCCGGTAAGCGTGAATCCGTGAGGCGTATCCACTGCCTCTGTCATGGACCCACATGGCGATCAGCTCGGTGAGGCGTCGGGATTGGGTGTACACAATGGTGCGCAATCCCCTGTGCAAGGCCGCCTTGAGGAGCAATATGGCGGTTTGGACGGCGCCGCCGTCCGGGTTGACGAAAACCACGTGGTGCCTTCCTCTGGGGGCTGTACCGGCAGCCACGACCTGCACGGGCAAACCGGTCAGTTGGACGGCGAGCTGCTCAGGATTCGCTATGGTGGCCGAGCTCAACACGAAGACCGGGCGGACTCCATGATAAGAACAAACCCTTAACAGCCGTGCAAAAACCAGGGCCATGTGGGAGCCCATGACTCCCCGGTAGGTGTGCAGCTCGTCCACCACCACAAAGGCGAGGCGCGCGAAAAAGGAGGACCAGTTGTGGTGATAAGGGAGCAAGGCGAGATGGAGCATCTCGGGATTGGTGATGAGGAGGTTCGGTGGAGATGCGCGCAGGCGACGCCGCTGGCCCGAAGGGGTGTCGCCGTCATAGATGGCGGCGGTGGGACGGATTTGCTCCGCACCCAGGGCCATCCGTTCGAATGTCTTGAGCTGATCCTGTGCCAGGGCCTTGAGCGGGAAGAGATAGAGGGCGTGCGTGTGGGGATCGCAGAGCAGCCTTTCGAAAACCGGCAAGTTGTAAATGAGCGTCTTGCCGCTGGCCGTGGGGGTGGCTACCACCACGTTCTTTCCGGCGCGTATGGCGTCGGTGGCTTCCACCTGGTGGCGGTACAGGTGCCGAATTCCGGCCCGCTGTAGTATAGTGACGATCTCACCGTGCCAGGGCCTTCCAGGTTCCGCGTACTGCTGGGTCGAAGGCGGGAATTCCTTGTGGTACACCACAAGGTGCCCAAGCCGGGGGGAGTTCTTGAGGGAGTGGAGATATTCGGTAACAGAAACGCAGCGGGTCATGGATATACTGCGCGCAGTCACAAACTGCGGTTTCCCAGATCCCCTTCACCCTCTGGGCGAGGGCCGGGGCGAAGGTATAAGAAGCGCAGTTTGCGCACGGGCGAGGGATAATGGGTTGGCGCATGCATCTGTCGCACCTCATCGTCCACCTGCCGGCTCGAAGTTCGGCTGGAGGGTGAGCATTGTGGTCGGCGCATCCTCCAGGGGGCAGGGCGCTGGGGGTGCAAAATCAGCATAGGTCTCTGATGGCCGGGTGTCAAGGAGGGTCGTCAGGAATCGGCCGGAGCTTGTCTTTCCGTTTTTTTCGAAGCTGGGCGTGCGTGGAGCCGGATTTCCCCACAGACACATGGACAGCCCTTTTTCGGTAATCGGGGAGGGTGTTGAAGACGTGGGCGTCGTGTGTTAGATTTTGATCATGCGGCGGGCGGTCATAAATTGCGGTTTCCTAGATCCCCATCTCCCTCTGGGTCGAGGTGAGGGTATAATGAACGCAGTTTGTGGACGCGCGCAGTATAGTCAGTTCGGCGCCTTCAGCGCATGGGAAGTCACTGCACACTCGGGGGCCCGGGGTGGACAAGAGAACATGAAACGGTTGCAGAGCTTCAGCGCGGAGCAGGTGGAGACGGTCGACGAAGCAACGTCCATGGCCGAGGAGCTTGTCAGCAATGCCTACAAGATGTCCGCAAGCCAGTGGCTTCGCAACCGGTACGACGTGAAGACGCTCGTCCACCTGTCTCCCCACGAGATCGTGGAGGGTCCCTTCGCGCAAGTCATCCGCTACCTGGGGAAGAAGGAGGATTGTTCGCTTGGTTCCCTTGCCTACGATTTCTACAAGATATGCCTTCAGGATCACAGCATCCTGGCCGCCCTCGCCAGGCGGCCGGATCTGGAGCTTTTCCCCTTCGCTCTCTACATCTTGTCCCATGAGCTCATCCACATCATCCGTTTCAGCAAGTTTTTGCAGAGCTTCCACGCGTCGGAAGAGGAAAAAATGGCCGAAGAGGCACGGGTGCATGCGAGGACCCGGGAGATTCTGGAACCCGTTCGCGTCTCCGGGGTGCGGCCGGTGTTTGATTTTTACAGCCGGTGGCATGCCCCCCTGGACGTTGGCGTTGTGAGCTTGCCTTCTGCCTCGTGAGGTTTTAGCGCGGCCCCAGGCGACTCGGGCTCCCCGGGGTGCGCCACCGTGTGTCCCCTCTTGACAAGCCGGGATGGGACAATATATTTACGCCAAACCCTTTCGGAAGGTCGGTCCGAGGCGGTGCCGGAACCGAAAGGGGTTTTGAGAGCCAGTAGGCCGGACCGAAGGGGTCGTTATCATGACCCCGAGAGGAGATGGCGGGAGGATCAGGGAAATGCCGATTTACGAATATGAATGCACCGAGTGTGGAAATGTGGAAGAAGCGTTCCAGAAATTTTCTGACAAACCTTTGAGCACCTGCAACAGATGTTCCGGAAGACTGCGAAAGCTCATTTCGACGAGCAGCTTTCATCTAAAGGGAACCGGTTGGTACGTGACCGACTACGCGAACAAGTCACGAAGCAACAGCCCATCGAAGACAACCGAGTCGTCGGCTTCTTCGGAGGCAAAGAAACCATCCTCCGAAAAAGCTTCCTCCGAATGAGAAGTACCTCGCCGGCGCGTTTCCTTTTCCAATGACTGATCGGAAGGCTGCCTGAAGGCATGGGGTTGAAGCGAAGTGCTCCGGCCCAGGGTAAGCCTTCGTCGTGATGGGGCAGTGGGCCAACCGGCAGCCGAGATTGGCCGCAAAAAGGCGGAGAGGCTCTTTACAACCACTCGGAGGTGATTATTTTAACCGTTGGATTTATGCACGTAGTGTCACGGCATTGGTCAACACGGTACCCCGTTCAGCTAACATGGCCGAAGGGGGGCGCGATGAAAGGAGGTGAATGGGTAGAGGGTTTTTTCTTTCATCCAAGGGCTTACTGCGTTGAATCCATGCTAACTTCTAGCCATCCCAATTGCTAAAAGGAGAAGGAGGAATATGAAACTCAAACCTTTGCACGATCGAATCCTTGTAAAGCGCCTCGAGGAGGAAACCAAGACCAAAGGCGGGATCATCATACCCGACACCGCGAAGGAAAAGCCGGCCGAAGGCAAGGTGATAGCGGTGGGCAGCGGCAAAGTGCAGGAAGACGGCACCAAGGTGCCTCTCGAACTGAAGGAAGGAGACAGAATTCTTTTTGGGAAGTACTCCGGCACCGAAGTGAAGATAGAAGGGGAAGAATACCTGATCATGCGCGAGGATGACGTATTGGGCGTCGTGGAGGGCTGATGCGCCAAACCCCACTTCTGGGCGCTTGTGACAAATCGCACGCTTCTATGCTCCTCCGGCAGGGGCGAGAAGAACGAGGTCGAAAACAAGGAGGATAGATCGAACATGTCTGCTAAAGAAATCAGATACGATGTGAAGGCCAGGGAGGCAATGCTCCGGGGCGTCAGGGCCCTTGCGGATGCCGTTGTCGTTACCCTCGGCCCAAAGGGTCGAAACGTGGTCATTGAGAAATCGTGGGGCGCCCCCACCGTGACCAAAGACGGCGTTACCGTTGCCAAGGAAATCGAGCTGGAGGACAAGTTCGAGAACATGGGGGCGCAGATGGTCAAGGAAGTGGCCTCCAAGACAAGCGATACGGCAGGGGACGGCACCACAACGGCTACTATCTTGGCCAGGTCGGTTTATGAGGAAGGTCAGAAACTCGTGGCTGCCGGCAACAACCCCATGGCCATCAAGCGAGGCATCGAGAAAGCCTGCGAGGCGGTGGTCAAGGAGTTGGAGAAGATGAGCAAGCCCACCAAGGACCAGCGTGAGATCGCCCAGGTGGGAACCATCTCGGCCAACAACGACGAAACCATCGGCAACATCATCGCCGAGGCCATGAACAAGGTGGGCAAAGAAGGCGTGATCACGGTGGAAGAGGCCAAGAGCATGGACACCACCCTCGAGGTGGTGGAAGGTATGCAGTTTGACCGTGGATACATCTCCCCCTATTTCGTAACGGACGCGGAGAAGATGGTCGCTTCCCTCGATGAGCCCTATATCCTGATTAACGAGAAGAAGATCAGCAGCATGAAAGACCTGCTGCCCCTGCTCGAGCAGATAGCCAAGATGGGAAGACCGCTACTGCTCATCGCCGAAGACGTGGAGGGAGAGGCACTGGCCACGCTGGTGGTCAACAAGCTGCGCGGCACCTTGCAGGTGGCGGCGGTCAAGGCCCCGGGATTCGGGGACCGCAGAAAAGCCATGCTGGAAGACATCGCCGTTCTCACCGGCGGGCAGGTGGTGTCCGAGGATCTGGGCATCAAGCTGGAAAACGTTTCCCTTGCCGATCTGGGTAAGTGCAAACGCATCACTATCGACAAGGACAACACCACCATCGTGGATGGCGCGGGTGCCCGCAGTGCCCTCGAGGGGCGGGTCAAACAGATCCGGACGCAGATCGACGAGACCACCTCCGACTATGATCGCGAGAAGCTGCAAGAGCGGTTGGCAAAATTGATCGGTGGTGTGGCCGTCATCAACGTGGGAGCCGCCACCGAAACGGAGATGAAAGAAAAGAAGGCCCGCGTGGAAGACGCCCTGAACGCAACCCGTGCTGCAGTGGAGGAGGGCATCGTTCCCGGCGGCGGTGTGGCGCTGGTTCGGTGCATACCTGCTCTGGAAAAGGTGAAGGCAAAGGGCGATCAGAAACTCGGCATCAAAGTGGTCCAAAGGGCCATGGAGGAACCGTTGCGCCAGATCGCGAACAACGCCGGCGCCGAAGGATCGGTCGTCATCGACAAGGTCAAGAACGGCGAAGGGGCTTTTGGTTACAACGCCGAAACAAACGTTTATGAGGACCTGATGGAAGCAGGCGTCATAGACCCCACCAAGGTGGTACGTTTTGCCCTGCAGAATGCGTGCAGCGTTTCCTCCCTCATGCTCACCACCGAGGCCATGGTCGCGGAAAAGCCTGACGAAAAGAAGGAGATGGGAATGCCCGGCGGCGGAATGGGCGGCGGAATGGGCGGCGGAATGGGCGGCATGATGTAATCGCCCGGCCAGAGCCCTTGGCTTTCGGAAAGCCTTATGTAAAAAGGCCTTCATGGCTCCCATGAAGGCCTTTTTTTTAAGATCGGCGATGCCTTCCCTTCCACCGCGAACGGCGCGATCCTCCCCGTACCTCAAGGAATTGCCACCTCGACCATCCCTCCGGCAATGATTCCGCTTCAACTCAGGGCGTGGCCCATTCCTTTACGAGCACACCACAAGCCACGGGACATGTGAAGGCATTTCGGGCGTGAGCGATGATCGGCGCAGGGAGCGGTGTCGCCATACCCGAACCAAGCCCGAACAGCGCAGGCAACACGACGCACGGTGGCCTCTGCCCACGGTGACTCGCGCGAAACGACGATCGATGCGGGGATTTCCTTGACACCCCTTGCACCCTAGCCTAAAAACAGAGTTTCCGGGGAGCATGGTACCAACAAGCCGCCTGGCCCGTCACGCCGACGCCGCTTAGGAGGCCTCGGCCCACGAGGATCTGTTTCCATTCCGGAGGAAGCCATGGATTACAAGAAGACGCTCAACCTTCCCCAGACCGATTTTCCCATGAAGGCCGACCTTCCCAAGAGGGAACCGGGATGGCTCAAAATCTGGGACGGCATGGATCTGTACGGGCTGATGCGTGAACAGTCGGAAGGTCGCCCCCGCTTCGTTCTGCACGACGGGCCTCCTTACGCCAACGGACACATCCACCTGGGGACGGCCCTTAACAAGATACTCAAGGACATCATCGTACGTTCGCGACAAATGGCCGGGTTCGATGCCGTTTATGTGCCGGGGTGGGATTGCCATGGCCTGCCCATAGAGCACAACGTGGACGTGGAGCTGGGGGACAAGAAGCTTTCCATGAGCCAGGTGGAAATCAGAAGGCGCTGCCGCGCATACGCCGAACGGTTCATAGATGTTCAAAAGGGTGAGTTCAAGCGTTTGGGAGTCAACGGTGAGTGGGACAACCCCTATTTGACCATGGCTCATGAGTACGTGGCCACCATCGTTCGAGAATGCGGCAAATTCGCAGCCCAGGGCAGTCTCTTCAAGAGAAACAAACCGATCCACTGGTGCACGAGGTGCAAGACCGCCCTGGCAGAGGCGGAAATCGAATATGCCGACGAGACATCGCCCTCCATTTTCGTCAAATTTCCGGTGTTGGACGATTTGGGCGACGTGGCGCCGGTTCTTTCGGGAAGGGATGTTTTCCTGGTCATATGGACCACCACTCCCTGGACCATTCCCGCCAACCTGGCCGTTGCCCTTCACCCCGAGATCACATACGCGGCCGTGGCCGACGGGAATGGACAGGTGCTTGTCGTGGCCAGGGAACTGGTGGAACAGAGCATGAAGGCCTTCGGCATGGAGCACTACGATATCCTTGCCTCCTTGGACGCGAAGGTTCTGGAAAAAAAGAGGTGTCGGCATCCGCTCTACGACAGGGAATCCATGGTCGTTCTCGGTACCCACGTCACCCTGGACGCGGGCACGGGCTGTGTGCACACCGCCCCGGGACACGGGCAGGAGGACTACGACGTCTGTTTGCGCTACGGGATCGAACCGTACTGCCCCCTGGACGAAGACGGCCGTTTTGCTGAGGATGTGGGCTATTTCCACGGCCAGTTCGTATTCGACGCCGACCGCCAGGTGATCGCCAAATTGGAGGAAAAGGGAATGCTCCTGTCCCAGGGCATCCTGGAGCATTCTTACCCCCACTGCTGGAGGTGCAAGAAGCCAGTCATATACAGAGCCACCCCCCAGTGGTTCATCTCTATGGACGCCACGGGACTTCGGCAAAGCGCCCTTGCCTCCATCGACAAGGTGACATGGATTCCGCACTGGGGCAGAGACCGCATTTACGGCATGATCGAAAACCGACCGGATTGGTGTGTCTCCAGGCAGCGCTCGTGGGGAGTGCCCATTGTGGCCTTTTACTGCACCCAGTGCGGTTCAGTGAACCACGGCCCCGAAATTGTGGAGCACGTGGCCCGCCTCTTTGAAAAACAGGGGGCCGATATCTGGTTCGAGGCCGATGCAAAGGATCTGATGCCCCCCGACACGACGTGTTCCCAGTGCGGGGCGGACACCTTCCAAAAGGAGACCGACATCCTGGACGTCTGGTTCGACTCGGGGGTGAGTCACGCGGCCGTCCTGGAACGTAGGCCCCGTTTGCACTGGCCTGCGGACCTTTACCTCGAGGGCAGCGACCAGCACCGGGGATGGTTCCACAGCTCTTTGCTCACGGCCGTGGGTACCCGGGGCCGGGCCCCTTATAAGGCGGTCCTGACCCACGGGTTCTTTGTGGACGCCCAGGGACGAAAGATGTCCAAGTCCGTGGGCAACATCGTGGCCCCCGATGAGATCATCCGCAAGTACGGAGCGGAGATACTACGCCTGTGGGTTTCGGCGGCGGACTACCGTGATGAAATAAGATTTTCCCATGAAATCCTCAAGCAGCTAAGCGATGCGTATCGCAGGATCCGCAACACCTGCCGTTTCATGTTGGGAAACCTGAACGATTTCGATCCGGTCCGACACACTGTCGCGTACGACGCCATGCCCGAAATCGACCGGTACGCCCTGCACAGGCTCCAGGGCCTCATAAGGAGGGCCCGGACGGCATACGATGCTTACGAATTCCACATCATTGTGCACGACCTGAACAATTACTGCACCGTCGATCTTTCCGCATTTTATCTCGACATACTGAAGGACCGCCTCTACACCTCTCCTCCGGACTCGGTGGAAAGAAGAAGCGCCCAGACGGTTCTCCACGCGATGCTCCACTCGTTGGTGCGTTTGATGGCACCCATCCTCGCCTTCACCGCAGAAGAGATTTGGGCACACATGCCCCGCACCGAAGGCCGGCAAGAAAGCGTGCACCTCGAACAGCTTCCCACACCCGATGACAAGTGGGTCGACCCCGAAGTGGCTCAGCGATGGGAGCTCCTGCGCAGGATAAGAGGAGAAGTGACCAAGGCATTGGAAGAGGCGCGCAACCGGAAAGAGGTGGGGCACCCCCTGGATGCGACCCTTGTGGTGTCTGCGGGAAAGGAGATTTTTGAATCGTTGTCGCCTTACGCGGACGAGCTCAAGAACGTTTTCATCGTATCCGACGTGACTCTGGTGCAGGACGCACCCTTGGAGGGCGCCTATGCCAGCGGCTCTGTAGAAGGTTTGTTCGTGCACGCACGGCCGTCTCCGAGCAAGAAATGCGAGCGGTGTTGGGTCCACGATCCTTCCATAGGGACGTTTCCGGCGCACCCTTCCATCTGCAAGCGCTGTCACGACGCGCTCAAGGTGATGGGCATGGCGTGAGCGGGGGACTTGGGTGTGAGCCGTTCTGCAGATCTGCTTCTGTCGGCAAAGCCGATGGAATGCGATAAGACGCACGGCCTTGATCATCGTTCCGGCCACGTTCGACCACGAACGGAACACGGGCTTTTTGGCGGGCGGTGCCCACCCTGGCAAAACCTCAATTCATGCGGGGCTCCAGGGTTGCCTCCCCAACGTTGCGTAACAGGAGGCCGCTGGAAAACATGCCTCCCCGGGCCGGAACGATGATCAAGGCCAGACGCACTTTGAGGGATCTTCGCAGAGGGACCAAGGATCCATGTGGAAAAAAAAGTACGCTCGTCTGGCCCTTATCGCCGTTCCGGTGGCCCTGCTTGACCAGTTGACCAAGGCCATGGTGCAGAGGCTGGTCCCTTTGCACCACAGTGTCACCGTGATTCCGGGATATTTCGAGGTGACCCATCTTCACAACACAGGGGGGGCCTTCGGGCTTTTCGCGGGCGAAAGCGGTCTTCTGCGAACCGGTTTGTTCGTAGTCCTCTCTTGCATTGCGCTCTGGGTGGTCTTCCTGTTTTACAGAAAGACCACCCCTTCCCACCCGTGGTTCGCAGCCGGGCTGAGTCTTGTATGCGGTGGGGCGCTGGGAAACCTATTGGACCGTCTCTTGTACGGGAAGGTGATAGACTTTCTTCATTTTCACGCCGGCCCGTTCCACTGGCCGACTTTCAACGTGGCCGACAGCGCCGTCACCACCGGAGTGGCCATACTGATGTTGCAGTTTCTATTGAAGAAAGCCCCCGTGTGATCCGAATGGAGGGTCCGGCCCCGCTCATGAACCGGGCCCGGCCTCTTTTCCATAGACCCCAGGCAGTGTCATGTATCCCTTACTTTTTCGCATCGGCCCCATCCCCGTTCATACTTACGGCGTCTTTGTGGCCGCCGGCTTCCTGGCAGGTTTGACGGTCGCCCTTCGACAAGCGGCCAGAGAGGGAATCGACAGCAACCGCATCCTCGATCTGTCTTTCTACGCACTGATCGCCGCGGTGGTGGGTTCCCGTGTGGCCTATATTCTTGTGAACCCCGAGCTTTTCCGGAACGATCCGCTGGAAGCGCTGCGCCTTTGGCACGGAGGTCTCGTGTTTTATGGAGGATTTCTCGCCGCCTTGGCCGTGCTTTTCTGGTACGTGAAGCACTTCCGACTGCCCTTCTACAAGACGGCGGACATCATGGCACCCGCGCTGGCACTGGGACAGTCGCTGGGCCGTCTGGGCTGTTTTTTTGCAGGATGCTGCTACGGCAAGCCCGGCGACCTGCCGTGGTGCGTCACTTTCACCCACCCGGAAGCCCTCGCCCCAAAGGACTTGGCCCTGCATCCGACCCAGCTCTATTCCGCAGCCTCCAATTTCGCGATTTTCTCCGCCCTGCTCCTCCTGCGCTCCCGCAAGCGCTTCGACGGGCAGGTGTTGTGGCTCTATGTGTTGCTGTACGCCGTCTCGCGATTCATCGTCGAGCTGTTCCGAGGAGACGATCGCGGGGGCTTCCTGTGGGGCCTCCTTTCGCCCGCCCAGGCCCTGGGGGCGCTCATGGCCTGCGTGGCGCTTTTCATGCTCCTGGCGCACAGCAGAAAGGTGAAAGAGGGCTGATGGAGATCCCTTACACCCAACTGGAAAGCTACCTTGCCGAAAGGGCCGAAAAACAAGCCCCTCCGGTGACCCTGATCCATGGGGAAGAGCTGCTGACCGCACAAACGCTCAGGAAATGGCTGGATGCCACGGTGCCGGCCTCCCAGCAGGTTTTCAACTACCATCCCATGGACGGCGCCGTCTGCGGCGTCGCGGACCTGCTGGAGAGCCTCAACACCTATCCCCTTTTTCCCGGCACCAAGGTGGTGGGTCTGCTTGACACACGTATCTTTTACACACAAAAGGAGACCGGATCCATACTCAAGAAAGCGCAAGAGGCATTCCTGGAATCGGACATGAAGAAGGCGGCCCGCTTTCTTTTGGACTATCTGAGCGTGGAGGGCAAAGACCTCTCGGACCTTGATCCCTCCGATCCCGCAGGGTCCTTGAGCGCCGACGCCGAGGAAGCGACGCCCGGTGAGTGGGTAGAGCAGGTCTATCGTTTCTGCCTGGACCAGGGCCTTGCGGTTCCCCCCTGCATCGACGATGGGAAGCTGGTGCAGGAGGCACTGCAGAAAGGGTTGCCGCCGCGCATCCGGCTGGTGATCACGGCCCAGGTAACGGACAAGAAGCGCGAGCTGTACAAGTATATCCAGGAGGCTGGGCTGATCATAGACTGTACGGTTCCCAAGGGGACAGGAAGGGCGGACCGCAGTGTGCAGGAAAGGCTCTTGAGGGAAAAGATGCGCGAAACACTGGCCCCCCTGGGAACACAAATGGGGGAAAAAGCTTTCCATCAGCTCTGTGAACTCGTGGGCCACGATCTGCGAGGCTTCGTCGCAAGCCTCGAAAAACTGGTGGCCTACACCGGGGCCGGAAAGGAAATCACCGAGGAAGACGTGGGCCTTCTGGTGAGCCGGACGAAGAAGGATCCCATTTACGAGTTCACCAGTGCCTTCGCAGAAAAAAGGACCGAAGAGGCCCTTTTCTTACTCCGGGGTCTTCTGGCCGACGACTTGTTGCCCCTGCAAGCCCTGGCAGCCATGGTGAATCAGATCCGCAAGCTTCTCGCCGTCAAGCATTTCGTGGAGGCGCGGGGGGGCTCTCCATGGAGACCCGGGATGGATATGGCCATGCTCAAGCGCGTCGTGCTGCCCGCTGTCCAGGAGCACGATGCCTGGCTGACAGGAGTCCTGGCCACATGGAACGCATCCCTTTCCGATGAAAAAGGGCCTAGATCCAAGGCAGGCAAGGGGCCCGCCGTGAAGACGGATCTTCTCATCGCCAAGAACCCCAATAACGCCTATCCCATCCTGCAGGCTTTCCGCAGATCCGACCATTTCACACGGGAGGAATTGGTCCGTGCCCTGGGGCACCTCCTGGATGCCGACCAATCCCTCAAGTCCACCGGCCAGGACCCACGTCTCATTCTTGAGAGGGCGATCGTGCAGATTTGCGGCGTTTCCAGGCAGCAACGCCGCTGAGTTCCCCCTTCGGCACACACGTATTCCCGTCCGTTTGGGCTTTGCCCCATGACTCAAGCCGCCTGGGGATTGCACTTTGCCGCTGAAAGATCTATAAGGTTTCTAAGAGTGAGCCTTCTGCACGTTTTCCGTCACTGTGACGTGCAGTCCAATCTTTCCTGCCTCCTCGATTCCCCGGTCTTCGTCCGGGGGATTTTCGGCCCAGGGGTTTTGCAGGAGACTCCGGTGCGACACCATGTTCGCACAGCCCCGTCACCCCAAGCCCCGAGCCGGATGGATCGGGGAGGCTTCCATGAGTCGTGCTGACGTTCCCTAACTGTGTTGATTGTCTGCAAGGACCCTGGTCATGGGAAGGGACCCCATGGGCGTCGTTGCCGTCACCACCACCGAGCCGTTCGATCCGGGAGCTTTCTACCAGGCTTTCAATGAACGCGAGACAGACGCCACCGGAACGGTGGTGTTGCACCATGGCAAGATCAAGCATCCCGGAAAGCAAATCGAAAACTTCCACCACGTGGTGCTGGAGACCGTTGTGGAGCATCCCGAGCGGGCGTTGCGGTCTCTGGGGGAAAGGGCGGCCTCCCAATACGGTTTGCACCAGGTGATGGTGGTGCACAGGTTGGGGGTCGTGGGGCGTGGGGACGACGTGCTGCTTGTGATCGTCTCGGCAGCCACACGTGAAAAAGCCTTCCAGGGATGCGCCCGGATAGTGGACGCCATAAAGGGAGAAGAGGTCATAAGACTGGTTGAAAAATCGGGTCCTTGCGCGCCATCTTCAGCGAGGACAAGAGGACTCACTGCGAATCGGTGAGAAGGGGGGGGAGGAAAGGCGATGCAAAAGAAAATAACGGTGACCGCACTTGTGGAAATGAAGGCAAAGGGCGAAAAGATCACGATGCTCACGGCCTACGATTTCCCATTCGGCCGCATGGTCGACACCTGCGGTGTGGACATGATCCTGGTAGGGGATTCGCTGGGCAATGTCGTTCAAGGGCAGTCGAGTACCCTGCCGGTGACCATGGACCAGATGATCTATCACACCGGCATGGTGACCCGTGCGACGCAACGCGCTTTGGTGGTGGGCGACATGCCCTTCATGTCCTACCAGGCCGACGTGCGCGAGGCCATCATGAACGCGGGACGATTCTTGAAGGAAGCAGGAGCCGCGGCCGTCAAATTGGAGGGCGGGGCCGCTGTTTCCAAGACCATCCGCGCCATTTCCGAAGCAGGGATCCCCGTGCAGGCCCACATCGGTCTCACCCCCCAGTCGGTGCATCAGCTCGGGGGGTTCAAGGTACAACGGGACGAGGAGCGGTTGCTGGCAGATGCCCACGAGGTCCAGGAGGCGGGCGCTTTTTCCGTGGTCCTGGAGGGAATCCCAACGGAGATCGCCAAGAAGATCACCGAGTCCGTCAGAATACCCACCATAGGTATCGGTGCGGGTATCCACTGTGACGGACAGGTACTGGTCCTGCACGACCTTCTGGGGCTCAATGAGGGCCATGTTCCCAAGTTCGTCAAGCAATACGCCCAGTTGGCCCAGGATGCCCGACGGGGCATCGAGGGTTTCGTCAGCGAAGTGCGTCAAGGGCAATTTCCCACCAAGGCACACAGCTATTCGGCATGAAGGCCCCAAGGATCGCCCGACAAATGAGGTGAGCGCCATGACGCCTAAACCGTCTTTCAGCATTGTGGGGTGCGGAAGAGTGGGAACGACCCTGGCAAGAATCCTGGCCGCAAAGGGGTATCCGGTGGCAGGGCTTGCCAGCCGCAGCCTTTCGTCTGCAGAGGCCGCCGCCGGCCTGCTAAGAACCGATCGCGTGATGCGGTGGCCCTGGGAGGCAACCCCGGGGGCGGACGTGGTCCTTATCACCACCCCTGACGATACCATAGAACCGGTTTGCCGGTCCCTGGCAGATCACAGGGGATTTCGGAAAGGAGCCGTCGTATTGCACTGCAGCGGCGTCCTGTCTTCCGCGGTTCTGTCGTCGGCACACGCGTGTGGCGCCCATGTGGGTTCCATGCATCCTTTGCAGAGCATCGCATCGAAGCAGGAAGATCCCGGGATTTTCCAGGGAATCCTGGTTTCCGTTGAAGGGGATGAAGAGGCCAAGGAGATGGCCCGTCGCCTCGCACAAGACCTGGGCGCCCATTGCGCCGAGGTGCGAAGCGATGCCAAGACCCTCTACCATGCGGCGGCGGTAGTGGCGTCCAATTACCTGGTCACCCTCGTGGACCTTGCCCTTGCCCTCAACGCCACGGCCGGCATCGCACCCCAGGAGTCCGTAAGGGGACTGATGCCCTTGATCCAGGGCACCCTTCGCAACATCGAAAGCCAGGGGATCCCCAACGCCCTGACCGGCCCCATTGCCAGGGGTGATGTGCAGACGGTGCGAAAGCATCTGCATGAGATCGGGGCCAGGTGCCCCGATCTGCTCATCCTTTACAGGACACTGGGGGCACACACGGTGAGGCTCGCCAGAGCCAAGGAGAGCCTCACCGGCGAAGCGGCCGAAGCGCTTGATACACTGCTGCAATGAAAACGGCCCATAGGAGAGGGGCCCGGCGGGAACCTGTTCCCCCGCAGACGCTGCCCTGACCTCTGGAAACCCTCCGGAAACCCGCCGGTACCAGACGTTACAAGCTGCTTGCGTCCTCGACTTTCACAAGAACCATAGACCTTTCCACATCCAGCAAGGGAAGCCTGTAACGCCGAATACCGACGGAGAACCGGGGCGGCGAAACCGCGTCCGGCGCCGACATATCCAGCCTTTCCATTTCCTCGTCCACCTTTCTGCCTTTCATGGACAGGATGGTGCCGCCAGGTGTCAGAAGGGGTATGGCGAGCCTTGTCAAGGTGGCCAGGTCGCACAGTGCCCTTGCCAGTATAAAGTCGAAACGTCTCGCCCCGGTTCGTGCCAGTTCTTGGGCGCGCGCGTGGACGATTTGCAGGGACCCGATTCCCAGAAGACCGCGAAGGTGCCTTTGAAAGGAAACCTTCTTCCTTGATCCGTCCAGCAGGGTGATGGAAAGTGCGGGGATGGCTATTTTCAGGGGGATACCGGGGAAGCCGGCCCCCGATCCCATGTCCAGCACGGTAGAGCCTGGGGGCAGAATGCTCGCAGGCGCCAACGAATCGACGAAGTGCTTCACCGCAATGCCTACCGGGTCTTTTATCGCGGTCAGGTTCACCCGGCGATTCCACCGCACGAGCTCATGTGCGTATATTCGGAACGCGTCGAGCTGTTCTCTGCCGAGAAGGACCCCCAGGGATGCGGCGCCCTCGCGCAGGAGCTTCTCCCATTGGGGGGAGTCAATCTCCATCGGGTGCTTTCAACTCCACCATCGTGGCCCCCCATCCCCCGGCCTCGGGCGGCGCCTGTGCAAAAGAAGCCACCAGAGCGCTGCCGCGAAGGCATTTGTGCACCGTCTCACGGAGGAAGCCCTTTCCTTTGCCGTGGATGATGCGTACCCTGAGAACGCCCGCTTCGCGGCAGGCACGCAAGTACTCCGCCACGAGATCCCTAACCTCCCGTGGCTGAAAGGTATGAAGATCGATGTGGTCCTCGAGGGGTACTATCACAGGTTCCATGTGCCTCGTCTCCCAGGGTAAGGCCTTTGGCTGTTTTCATGTAGGGGAATCCACAGTGGATGGAGGTGAACGGAATCCCGGTGCATCCTGGGAAGCCGTTCACAACGGTCTTGGAACAATAGCAGCCGGGACCATTTCCTGTAAACCCCGACCCTGGAAAACCCGGAGCCATCTCCCGGCAAGACCCATTCACCGGCCGGCCGCAGCGACACGAAATTGACACACTTCACCACGGATCGCGTTTCGAGGTACCCAACGAGACACACAGGTCCCCTTTTTCGATGCGGCCCCGGTGATTGCCCCGCTAGGCCCATGGGTTGTCCGGTGGAAGAAGGGAAATGGCAGATTTCTTGCAATTACCTTTCCCATCGGTTCCTTGCATTCGACGTCGGGATGTTGTGATATCCTTCGGGAAAGGAGTGGACGGGCCCCATGGACCAGACCCCCAACGCCCTTGCCATCCAAGATGCGCAAGGGCTTTCGGAAGTGATCATTCAAACGTTGCGCGGCATCAACAACAACCGCCAGCCCCTGACCACGTCGCTGCTCGCCGAATCGCTTTCCCGGCAACCCGCTATCGCGGAGTTCCTGGAAAAAGCGGGCGAAATCTCTCATTCAGGGCCGCGCGGCAAGAAAAATGTGCCTCCACAGGACCCGGCCGCGGCGGCATACAGTGCCAGGATACAGGCCCAGCGGGACAGCCTGCTCAAAGAGCTCGACTCCAAAGACCTGGAACTCACCATGGTGTGGTCGTTCTGCCAGAGGGCCGTGGCTTCCCTGAGCCGCCTGATCCGGGAGCCGCGATCCGAGGCCCTTCTTACGGCCATGGAAAGGCTCAGGGAGTCCCTCAACGAAAAGCCGGACATACAGCAAGCCGAGGAAGCCCTGCGCAGCCTGAAAAATGTGATCCTCCAGTCCGATTTCCAGCACGAAGAAAAGCCCGCCGACAAAGAAAGGGAGTCCTCCCGCCTGTCCGGCCTCCTGGGCCGCATCACAGGCGGCGTGCGCCAGGGCATGTCTGCCGCTCTTCCACCTCAGGACCCCTCCCTGGCCAAATTCAAACGGCTGGTCCTTTCCGTCCTGGACGAGTTTCGCTTCGACCTGGGGGAAACCTATCGCAAACACCTTGCCGGTTTGCAGGAGAGGATAAGGGAGGCCAAGGAAAGCGGCGATCTATCCTCCATGAGGGCGGAGATAATAAGCCTGATCCGGTCCTACATGTCGCACGTGCACAACGAACGGAGCCAGGTGGTGGAGTTTATCGAGACGGTAGGACGGGACCTTTTGGAAATCGAAGGACAGCTCACGTCCTCTTTTTCTGCGGCGCACATGAGCCTAAAAACGAACAGCGATTTCCATGGAGACATGAAGCTCAAAATGGCGGACGTGCATGAGGCGCTGTTTGCCGATACCTCCCTTGCAAACCTGCGCACCCAGCTTGTCACAAAACTCAACACGATCAAGACAGCCATCGAGGAAAAACACGAAGAAGACATGCTCCGCCTGAGGGAGGCCGAATCGGAGATGCGCAAGCTCCAGGTCCATCTCAAGGAGCTGACGGGCCAGGTACAGCAGATGGAGCAGCGGGCCTCGTCCCTCGAGCAGGAAGTGATGATCGATCATCTGACCAGGATATACAACCGTCGAGCTTACGAGGGGCGTCTGAGGGAGGAGATGGAGCGGTACCGCCGCTACAATCAGGCATTCTCCATGCTGCTGGTCGACGTGGATCACTTCAAGAACGTGAACGACCGGTTCGGACATGGCACCGGAGACAGGTGCCTCCAGGAAATCGTCGCCCGGGTTCAGTCGCTTCTGCGCGCTCCGGACTTCATGGCCCGCCTGGGGGGAGAGGAGTTTGTGATCATCCTCTCGGGAACGGAGAAGCAAGGAGCCCTCAATGTGGCGGAAAAGGTGCGCAAGAAGGTGGAGGAAACACATTTTTTTTACGGCAGCGAGCAGATACCGGTCACCGTCAGTGTGGGCGCTACGCAGATGTCCCCTTCCGACACGACGGAACGAGAGGTTTTCGAAAGGCTCGACGCCGCCATGTACGATGCCAAGAACGCAGGGCGCAACAAGGTGGCATGGCGATGATCCTATGGGGGCCGGGGGGGGGCGGTCTCGAAATCCTATTGGTTCCAGCCCAGGGGATCCAGCACCTCCCGCAGGTCGTCGGTAAGAAAGGTGGGCAGCATGAAGGCGGCCCTGTGCACGTTTGCATTGTAGTAACGCGTCTTGAATCCGGCCCTTTCCACCCGGCGCAGATCCAGATCGCCGATGGGAGACGGCCCTTTCGATGCGAAGGAGAGGCACCAGAGGCCACCGGGATAGGTGAGGTTGGACAGCAGGTACAAGTGGAGTTTCTCGAAGAAAGGTCTCTGGTTTTCGAGCATCTTCCTCTGGACGACGATGTCGTAAAAGGCGGATTCGGCCTGGGCGATGAGGATGCCCTGGGCGGAAAGCAGGGCCGCCGCGTTCTTGTAAAAATCACGGTCGAAGAGCGGTTCGGCAGGGCCGATGGGGTCCGTGGAATCCACGATGACCACATCGAAACGTTCGTTGGCGCTGGCGACAAACCGGACTCCGTCTTCGATGACGACCTCCATGCGGGGATCGTCCAGTGATGCACTGACGGCAGGAAGCGTCTGCCTGCTGGCCCGAACCACCATCTCGTCTATCTCCACCATGACGCAACGTTCCACCTGGGGGTGCCGGAGCACTTCCCTTGCCGTTCCGCCGTCCCCCCCCCCGATGATGAGCACCCTGCGGGCCTGGGGGTGCACGAAAAGGGGCACGTGCGCGATCATCTCGTGGTAGACGAACTCGTCCCTTTCAGAGAGCATGATCTTCCCGTCGTTGAGGAGCATGCGGCCGTGGTCGCATGTCTGCACCACGTCCACCTGCTGGTAGCGACTCCGGTCGGAAAAAAGGGTTCGTTCCACTTTGAATCTCACGGCCACGACGCCGCGATAGTCCTCTTCAACCCACAGGTTCATTCCGTTGTCCGTGGTCATTGGTTTCCCCCGGTGCCTGTGGCACCCAACGGGCCCGCCTGAGATTCACAGCACGTGGTTGGTGAAGGTGATGGCGTATCCGCAGTCGAATTCATACAGACTCCTCTCCACGGCGCGGTAACCCTCCGGTGCGAGGGGGAAAACGGGTCGCGCACCCAGATGGTTCCCTACGCTCGTGGTCAGAACCAGAGAGAACCTGGTGGGTCGGAATATGGACAGGATCTTGTGAACCACGGCCCTGTAATCCCGTTCCATGATGTTGGTTTCGAAGCTCGCGTACGATCCGTTGGGTTGAGGGGTTACATGCACAGTGAAATAACGGTCCTCGTGGATTCCGTTGACGGAGAAGCCGCAGGGGGCAAACAGATAGCAATCGGTAAGCATGTCCGGGTACACATCCCCCAGCCTGGAAAGACGAAGGGATGCGGCTGCCGAACCGACGCTGCCGGCTGCGAAGTACTCCATGGCCGTGGGGGAAAGCCCGTGCATGAGGACCTCAAAGGTGGCGTCCTCGGCAGGCCGCGTCTTGTTGTGGGAAGAGTAAAAGACGTGGACATGGTCGTGGTTGGCCGGTCCCAGACGGTAGCTCTTGCCCTTGAAAAACCCCTCCAGATAAGCCACCTCCCTTTCGAAGTCCGAGGGCTGATCGTTGGGGTACATGAGGTTCTTTCTCTGGTAAAACACGAACTCCACATCCCGGGAGGACACAAAGGACAGGATCTCCGGCAGGGCCCTTGTGAGTGCAGTCCTCCCGCAGGTGATCATGAGTATGCGGTCTTCCCAGACAAAGAGGCTCGATTCGGAAAGCAGGTAGGCGTCCAGATGATTGTTGGACCGTCTGCTGATGATTCTGGATCTCGTTGCCGCCACCACGGCTTCCCATCGCCCGTCCGGGTCGGCGCGCAAGTCACGGGCGGGACGGCGCAAGATGATCTCCAGCTTCTTCTCGGGCCCTTCAAAGGCAGCGGCCTGGTTGGTCAACGGCAAAACCCTTTCTCGGCGTATCTCCAAGCCCCTGTAGGAGGAGCGTCATCAGGGACTCGACCCCAAATCCACATTTCGCGGGGCTCACTGGGCCCAGAAGCGCGGTGGGACGGGCCGAGGGATTCCGGTGTCCGGGCCGGTTTCCCAGAGCGCCCCCCCGGCTCGACGCCCGCTGCGTTCCATCCGGACCCTTTGGCCGGCGCCGCCTTCGGAACCACGCCCTACCCTCATCCCTATCTTCCCTCTATATCAACCGCCCCCGTTCCGTCAACAGGTGGGGGGCCCGCAGACAAGGCGAAGGCACTTGACTCGACGGCCTTTCTTCCTTCCAGGGGTAAGACAAC